>Ga0210394_10000688_pt1 | contig 65119 bp, 56 predicted proteins | sample IncBWC12MmetaG_FD_160121 | JGI IMG/M metagenome (GOLD analysis project Ga0210394, IMG submission 160121) | Forest soil microbial communities from Barre Woods Harvard Forest LTER site, Petersham, Massachusetts, United States - Inc-BW-C-12-M | ecosystem: Environmental > Terrestrial > Soil >...
ACCTCAACCCGGCCAACATCGTGCTCACCTTCAGCTTCACGACCGAGTCGACGACCGACACGCTCGAGCTGCTGTCGGCCACCACCAGGGCGTCGACGCTCAAGCTGAACGCCACCGGCCTGCCGACGACGGCCGCGAACAAGGCGCTGCCGGGTTACGCCGACATTTTTGTCGGCGCTCTCACTATTCCCTACTACCTGAGCAAATCCGCGCCGCTCACCGGCTACTGGAACGCGCCGCCTTTCCCGCTCGATCCGAGCAGTACCTTCGTGACGCGCTTCAACCCGCTGCCAGTGGCGACGCAGAACCTGCTGATCCCGGTGCTGGCCACCGTGCCGAATTCGACCTCGCCATATGTGATTGCATGCACGGCGGCGAACAATTGCCCGACTACCTGGCCGGCGGTGATCTTTCAGCACGGCATCACTCGCAACCGCGAGGACATGCTCGGAGTGGCGGACTCGTTTGCCGCTCATGGCTTTGCCGTCGTGGCCATCGACCTGCCGCTGCACGGTGTCACCAACACCCAAGACCCGCTGTATGCGAGTGCCGCCAATCCGCTGTACGCGGGGCTTGGGCTGCCGACGGGCCAGATGTCGATCGAACGCACCTTCGATCTGGAGCTGATCACACCGGGCACGATCGATCCTTCGGGCTCGCACTTCATCAACCTGACGAGCCTGCTGACTTCGCGCGACAACAACCGCGAGGGAGCGGCGGATCTCATCACGTTCGAGCGCTCGCTTAACGGGGCGACCTTGGTCAACAGCGGCGGCGTGCCCATATTCGCTGCCGCACCAAGCCAACCGAGCCACTATCTCGGACATTCCCTGGGTGCCATCGTGGGCGGCGTGTTTCTGGGTGTAGTCCCGGCGACGGACGTCAGCACCGGCACGCTTGCCAACCCCGGTGGCAAGCTGTCGACGTTGCTCATCAACTCGCCGTCGTTCGCCCCCGAGATCAACGCCGGGCTCGAGGCGCAGGGCCTGACGCCCGGTACCACCTTGTACGCGCAGTTCTTCCGCGACTCGCAGACGGTCATCGACGCGGGTGACCCGATCAACTACATCTCGCTCGCCACCGCGCAGCATCCGATCCACCTGCTGCAGGTCGTGGGCAGCACGCCACCGCCGGCGAGCTGCACTGCGAGCTCGCCCGCCAACGGCTGCCCGGACCAGGTGGTGCCGAATTCCGCCACACAGGCCCTGATCACCGCCTCGCCCTACGGACCCGCGGGTGCGGCGGGTGCTCTGACGCGCATTGCCGCTCCGGCCGCGCCCGGACCGCTGCTCAATCCGAACGGCTTCCGGGCCTACGTGAACTTCATCGAGGGCGACCATGGATCGATCATCGATGACGTGGTGCCGGCCGTGACCGCGGAAATGCAGGGGGAGGCGATCAGCTTCGCCGCCTCGAACGGACAGGAGATCCTCATCAGCATCCCGAGCGTGATTCAGCCTTAAAACGCTCGCGGAACTAGGGCGCTGGGGCCCAAGAGACGGCACATCGGCCGCCCTTCTGGCTCGCCCGCTACAATGCCCGCATGTTCCGCCGCGCGCCCGCAGCACCGACTGCGACCGAAGATCATCCGGGGTTTCTGCGCCGGCTGCGCCAGCGGCTGAACCGCGGCAATTCCTGGCTCAGCTACGACCTTGCGGACCTGTTGCGCGGTCGGCAGATCGATGCGGCGATCCTCGAAGAGCTCGAGACGCGCCTGATCAGCGCCGACGTGGGCGTGCAGGCCAGCGAGCGCATTCTCGCCGAGCTGCGCACGCGCGTGGCGCGCCGGGAGCTCACCGACGTCGGTGCGCTGATCGCGGCGCTGCGCGCCAGCATCGTGGACATTCTCGCGCCGTGCGCCCGGCCGCTGACGATCGACCGCGCCCACCGGCCGTTCGTGATCCTGGTGGTGGGCGTCAACGGCTCCGGCAAGACCACCACCATCGGCAAGCTCGCGCGCCGCTACGGCGCACAGGGGCTGTCGGTGCTGCTCGCCGCCGGCGACACGTTTCGCGCCGCCGCCATCGAGCAGCTCGAGGTGTGGGCGCAGCGCAGCGGCGCCGATTTCGCCGCCCAGGCGCCCGGCGCCGATCCGGGGGCGGTGGTGTTCGACGCGCTGCAGGCGGCGCGGGCGCGCGCTACCGACGTGGTGCTCGCCGACACGGCCGGGCGGCTACACAACCAGTCGCACCTGATGGAGGAGCTGAAGAAAGTCCGGCGCGTCATCCAGCGCTTCGATGCGAGCGCGCCGCACGAGGTGCTGCTGGTGCTCGACGCCAACCAGGGGCAGAACGCGCTGACCCAGGCGCGCGAGTTCACCGAGGCGGTGGGCGTCAGCGGGCTGGTGCTCACCAAGCTCGATGGCACGGCCAAGGGCGGCATCGTCATTGCCATCGCGGACAGCCTGAGGATCCCGATCCGCTACATCGGCATCGGCGAGGCGCCTGAGGACTTCGGCGAGTTCGATCCGGCGGCCTTTGCCGCCGCGCTGGTCGAGGGGGGCGAGGAGCCCGCGGCCGGCGCGGCGCCAGACGTGCAGCCATGATCGTCTTCGACCGCGTCAGCAAGCGCTACGCCAACGGACGCGAGGCGCTCAACAGCGTGAGTTTCGAGGTGCTTACCGGCGAGATGGTGTTTCTCACCGGGCGCTCGGGCGCCGGCAAGAGCACGGTGCTCAAGCTCATCGCGCTGCTCGAGCGGCCGACGCGCGGCGCGGTGGTGGTGAACGGCCGCAATACCCAGACGCTCAAGGCGCGGCACATCGCCGCGTTCCGCCGCCGCATCGGCGTGGTGTTCCAGGACCACAAGCTGCTCGCCGACCGCCCGGTGTACGACAACGTGGCGCTGCCGCTGGCGGTGGCGGCCACGCCGCTCAAGGAGATCGACAAGCGCGTGCGCGCCGCCCTCGACCAGGTGGGGCTGCTCGGCAAGGAGCGCGCGCTGCCGCAGGAGCTGTCGGTCGGCGAGCAGCAGCGTGTCGGCATTGCACGCGCGGTGATCAGCAAGCCGCCGTTGCTGATTGCGGACGAGCCGACCGGGAACCTCGATCCCGACCTGTCGCTCGAGGTGATGCGGCTGTTCAGGCGCTTCCAGGACGTCGGCGTGACGGTGGTGATCGCCACGCACGATCATCACCTGGTACGCGAGTTCGCCCAGCGCGTGCTGGTGCTCGAGAACGGCCGGCTGCACGGCACCGCGGTCGACGCACTGCCCTCCGTGGTGGCGACGCGATGAGCCTGGTGGTCGGGGTGGGGCGGCACCTGCAGGCGCTACTCGGCTCGGTCGGCAGGCTGGCGCGCGCGCCGCTGGCGACGCTGCTGACGCTGCTGGTGATCGCGCTGGCGCTGGCGCTGCCGGCGGCGCTGCGGCTGTTCGTCACCAACGCGCAGGCGGCGAGCGGCAATTTCGTCAACGCCGTCGACCTGTCGGTGTACCTGCACACCGACGTGCCGCTCGCCAAGGCCCAGCAGCTCGCGCAGGTGGCGCAGCAGCGCCGCGAGGTCGCCTCGGTGCAGCTCATCTCCGCCGACCAGGGACTGCAGGACTTCCGCACCTATTCCGGATTTGGCGATGCGCTCGCGGCGCTCAAGGACAACCCGCTGCCGCACGTGCTGCACGTGCGGCCGCGCCCCGAGGACAGCTCGCCGGCAGCGCTCGATTCGCTGCGCCGTTACTTCAGCGCCTGGCCCGAGGTCGACGTGGTGCAGATCGACGCCGAATGGGTGCTGCGCTTCAACGCCATACTGGAGTTGCTGCGCCGGCTGCTGCTGATCGCCGCGGCGCTGCTGGGCGTCGGCGTGCTGGCGGTGGTGGGCAATACCATCCGTCTGGAGATCGCCGCGCGCCGCGCGGAGATCGAGGTCACCAAGCTGGTCGGGGGCTCGAACGCGTTCGTGCGCCGGCCGTTCCTGTACACCGGCATGCTCTACGGTCTGGGCGGGGCGCTGCTCGCATGGGGACTCATCGCGCTCGCCATCGCGGTGCTCGGCGAGCCGGTGGCGACCCTGGCGCGGCTGTACGGCAGCCGTTTTGCGCTGCGCGGACCGACGCAGCAGGACGTCGCCGCACTGCTCGGCGGCGGCGCGATGTTGGGATGGCTCGGGGCCTGGATCTCGGCGGCCCGGCACCTGCGCAGCATCGAGCCGCGCGCCTGAGCGCCGTGCGCGCGATCGCCGTACGCTTAGGTGGTGGTGGCGGCAGTCTGGGTGGCGTGCATGAGCGTCGACTCCACCCAGCGGCGCACGCGGCGTGCATCGGCGACCCGGGTGCGCTTGCCGAAGGAGTTGAGCAGCACGATGACCACGGTGCGGTCCTCGATCACGGTCTGCATCACCAGGCAACGGCCGGCTTCCGAGATGTAGCCGGTCTTCTGCACCACGATCTTCCAGTCCGGCTGGCTGACGAGCGAATCGGTGTTGCGATAGTGCAGCAGGCGCCGGCCGACCTCGACGACGTAGTCCGCGGCGGTCGAGTACTCGCCGATCACCGGAACCTGGGCGGCGGCCATGACCAGCTTGGAGAGGTCGGCGGGGCTGGCGACGTTCTCGTCGGAAAGGCCGGTGGGCTCGACGAAATGCGCGCTGCTCATCCCGAGCTCGCGGGCCTTGGCGTTCATCGCCGCCACGCACGCGGCGACACCGCCGGGGTAGTTGCGGCCGAGCGCGTGGGCCGCGCGATTCTCCGAAGCCATCAGCGCCAGGTGCATGAGATCGCCGCGCGACAGCTCCGTCCCGGGCACCAGGCGCGAAAAGGCGCCCTTGCCGAGGCTGCGGTCCGCGTCCGTGACAGTGAGCCTCTCATCGAGCGGCTGGCCGGCCTCCATGACCACGAGCGCCGTCATCAGCTTGGTGATCGAGGCGATCGGCATCGGGATATCGGAGCGGCGCGAATACAGCACCGAGGAGTGCGTCGTGTCGAGCACCAGTGCGGCGCTCGAGCGCAGCGCGGGCTCGGCGAGCGAGGCGCGGCCGGCGTACTTCAGGTGCGTGCGCACCGCCATCCCCTGGGGCACGGCGGCTTGCGAGACTGCAGCGATGAGCAACAGGCAGGTGGCTGCTCCAAGCCTCAAACAGCGATCGTGATCCATCGAACTGCGCCTCGCCCCCCGGCTTTTCATGAGTCTATCAGACCATCCCATATGTCATGCAGCCGTGACGTACTGCGAGGTTTTCGCGCGCATGGCGGGGCCTCGCATCCGTACTTACCGCACGCACGGTCATAACACGCGCCGCGCGTGACGCACTCCTCGGCCGGGCCCTCCCGCATGCCGGCAGCGGCGCGGCGCGCCGCTTCCCGTCAGCGCGGCCACAGCCACCCGAAAGTGCCTGCCGTGAGGCCGGCGTAAATCACTCCGTCCAGGGCCGCCTTCAGCGTCAGGCTCCAGGAGCGCCGGTACCAGATGGACAGCTCGCACAGCGCGAGCGAATACCCGATGAAGGCGACGATGCCGGCAACCTTGAAGACGCGCGGATAGGCAGTGCCGATGGGCAGGGTCTGGCCGGTCACGAGGGCCACGAAAATCCCCACCACGATCAGGAACACGAACCACTGCGCGAGGCTTCGGGTCATATTGATCATGCCGTTGGGGAGTACGGTCATCACGACCACCGGCCCGCGCTGCAACTTGTCCTTGAATTCGGGCGAGCGCATCTCGGCCATGCCCGGGGCGCGCGGGATGAAGTAGTCCCCGGGCGCAATAGCGAGCGGCCCCAGCGCACTCAGCACTTCAGCTTCCTGCGGCATCCGCGGGAAGTCGCCGCGGTGCCAGAGCGGCCCCATGTGGATGATGGAGCTCGCGACGAAGACGATCACGGCCGAGAGCAGGATCGGCAGCCACAGCGAGGCGACGCCGGAGACGAGGCTTGCGGTCATGGGAACCCCCTGTATTTTTCTTGCTCGAACGGATGCTGAAGGCTTTGAGCGGGGAGGACTGTAGCGCCAAACGCGCCGCCTGAGTTACCGCCTTAGGTTGCGCCCGCCCCGGCCGCTCCCTTGAGCTGTCCGCGGCCCCCCGGAAGAGGGATTCCGGAAGCCCGCGAGCCGCGTAAGCTCTTGTCCTGAAAGAGCGAATCGACCCTTTCCCGGGGGGAACTCCGGCCCCCGTTAGCACTCTAACCCCTCGACTGCTAAAATGCCCATCCAAGCCACGGGAGATTGCATGACCAGAACCGCATTGGTCGCCCGCTATGGCGACCCTGCACTCGCCGGCCCCCTCGGAAGCCTCGACGCCTATCTCGAGCGGGTCAGCCGTATTGCCGTCCTCGACCGCGACGAGGAGCGCGCGCTCGCCGAGCGCTTTCGCTCGCAGGCCGACCTTGAGGCTGCCCGCCAGCTGGTGCTGTCGCACCTGCGCTTCGTCGTGCACATCGCCCGTGGCTACAGCGGCTACGGACTGCCGGTGGGCGACCTGATCCAGGAAGGCAACGTCGGCCTGATGAAGGCAGTGAAGCGCTTCGACCCCTCGCTCAATGTGCGGCTGGTGTCCTTCGCGGTGCACTGGATCCGCGCCGAGATCCACGAGTACGTGCTGCGCAACTGGCGGCTGGTGAAGATCGCCACTACCAAGGCGCAGCGCAAGCTGTTCTTCAACCTGCGTCGCCTGAAGAAGAACCTCACCTGGCTGTCGGTGGAGGAGACCGCTGCGGTGGCCCGCGATCTGGGCGTAACGCCCGCCGAGGTCACCGAGATGGAGAAACGGCTCGCGGCGCGCGACATGTCGTTCGATCCGGCTCCGGAGGCCGAGGACGAGGAGCTCTACAGCCCGGCGGCCTATCTGCCGGCGCCCGATGCGGACCCCGCCGCACAGGTGGAGGAAGCCGAGAGCGCCGACGACTCGTCCATGCGCCTGCGCGGGGCCCTCAGCGGTCTCGACGAGCGCAGCCGCGACATCGTTGAGCGCCGCTGGATGGCCGAGGACAAGGCGACCCTGCACGAGCTCGCCGGCAAGTACGGCGTGTCCGCCGAACGCATCCGTCAGATCGAAGCGAGCGCCCTCGGGAAGCTGCGCGGCCTGATGGTCGCCGCCTGAGCTCACCCGCGCTGCGGTGCGCGCCTTGCGGCGCGGCCGCAGCAGCGCTAGCGTTTCGGCCATGCGCAGCGTGACCGACTGGCTGAGCGAGTACGGTCTGAGCCACCAGCACCCGACCAACGAGCTGCTGCACTGGATCTGCGTCCCGCCGATCGTGCTGTCGGTGATGGGACTGCTGTGGTCGGTGCCGGTCCCGGGCGCTTTCCGCGTGGCGTCTCCCTGGCTCAACTGGGCCACCCTGGCGGCCGCCGCCGCCGTCGTCTACTACCTGGTGCTCTCGCCCGCGCTCGCCAGCGGCGTGCTCGGCGCATTCGCGGTGCTGCTCGTCATCACGCAGTGGCTCACCCACCTGCCCTGGCCGCTGTGGCTGACCTCGCTGGCGATCTTCGTCGTGGCGTGGATCGGGCAGTTCGTCGGCCACGCCGTCGAGGGCCGGCGTCCTTCCTTCTTTAAGGACCTGCAGTTCCTGCTGATCGGGCCGCTGTGGCTGCTGGCAGCGGTGTACCGCCGCTTCAGCGTCCCGTACTGAGGCGCAGCTCCGCATCCGCCGCCGCGCGCACTGCCGCGGTGACTTTCTCGTGCAATTCCTTGTCGAGCGGATCGGGCACCAGCTCATCGCCGCGCGCCTGCGCCGCGATCGCATGCGCCGCCGCCATCAGCATCGCGTCGGAGAAGCCGCGCGCGCGCGCCGCGAGTGCGCCTTTGAACAGGCCGGGAAAGGCGAGCACGTTGTTGATGCCCTTGCCGTCGGCGGCAAACGCGGCGCCGTGCGCGCGCGCCACCAGCGGCTCGATCTCGGGATCCGGATTCGACAGCGCGAGCAGCACCTGGCCCTTGCGTACCCACTCGGGCCTGATGAGGCCCTTCACCCCGGTGGTGGCGATCACGATATCGGCGCGTTGCATGAGCGCCTCGAGCGTCACGCCTTCCACGCCAGAAGGGGCGAGCCGCGCGACCGCGGCAGGATTGCGGTCCGTGCCGAGCACCTGGCGCACGCCGTAGGCCTGCAGCAGCCGCACGATGCCCGCGCCCGCCGCGCCGAGGCCGATCTGCCCGACGATGCTGCTCTTCAGGTCGATGCCCGCATGGCGCTGGGCGCTGATGAGCGCGGCAAGCACCACCACGGCGGTGCCGTGCTGGTCATCGTGCAGCACCGGCTTGTCCAGCCGCGCGCGCAGCTGCTGCTCGATCTCGAAGCACTCGGGAGCGGCGAAGTCTTCGAGCTGAATGGCGCCGAAGGAGCTGGCGATGCCGCTGACGATATCGACCACGCGCGCCGGCTCGGTCTCCTCGAGCAGGATCGGCACGCCGTTGATGCCGACCAGATCAGCGAACAGCGCGGCCTTGCCTTCCATGACCGGCAGCCCGGCGAGCGCGCCGATGTTGCCCAGCCCGAGCACCGCGGTGCCGTTGGTGACGACGGCGACGGTGCTGCCGATCGCGGTGAAGTCCCAGGCCGCCGCGGGGTCGTTGCGGATGGCGAGACATACGCGCGCCACTCCGGGGGTATAGACGTCGCGCAGTATCTGGCGCGTGGTGATGGGCACGGTGGCGACGGTGCGGATCTTGCCGCCGCGATGCCGGTTGAACACGCGGTCCGACTTGCCCACGAAGCGCGCATTGGGTAACTGGCCGATACGCTCGAACAGCGAGCGGTCGGCCTCCTCGTCCATCTCGAGCGTGATCTCCCACAGCGTGCGGCCCTGGTCGCGCCGCAATGCCGTCAGGTGCTCGATGGCGAGTCCCGCGTCCGCGATGACCTGCAGCACTTTGGCGAGGCTGCCGGGCTGGTGGATGGTCTCCACGATGAGGATCTCGGGGATCTTCATGGCGGCAGAGGTTGCACCAACGCCAGCCCCGATGCCAGCGCAGATGTCCCGCCGCAGCGATACCCGCTATCATTCGCGCCCCTTCGCACCAGCGTTTTTTGAGGTATCGACCGTGGCCACCGCCGCCGCTTCCAGCCCCGCCGCCGCCGGCAAAGCGGCCGCCTCCGTCCTCGATCCGCTTGACCTGTACGGCGTGCGTGCGGCGCTGAGCGAGGACGAGCGGCTGGTGCAGGCTGCCGTTGCGCGGCTGGTGGATGCCGAGGTGCTGCCGATCATCCAGCGCTGCTTCGAGGAGCATCGCTTTCCGCGCGAGCTGGTCCCGTTGCTGGCCGCGCAGGGATTGCTGGGATCCTCGCTGCAGGGGTACGACTGCGCGGGCCTGAACGCGATCTGCTACGGCCTGATCTGCCAGGAGCTCGAGCGCGGCGACTCAGGCATACGCAGCTTCGTGTCGGTGCAGTCCTCGCTGTGCATGTATCCGATCTGGGCTTACGGCAGCGAGGAGCAGAAGCAGCGCTATCTGCCGCGCATGGCGCGTGGCGAGGTCATCGGCTGCTTCGGCCTCACCGAGCCGCACGGCGGCTCGGATCCGGCCAACATGAAGACCCACGCAAAGAGGCGCGGGACCGATTGGGTCATAAATGGCTCGAAGATGTGGATCACCAACGGGGCGATCGCCGACCTCGCGGTGGTGTGGGCCACGACTCCCGAGGGCATCCGCGGCTTCCTCATCGATAAGGGCACGCCGGGATTCTCCACCTCCGAGATCCAGCACAAGTTCTCGCTGCGCGCCTCGGTAACCGCAGCGCTGTTCTTCGACAATGTCGTGGTGCCCGACGGCCAGGTGCTGCCCGGGATCCTCGGGCTCAAGGGGCCGCTCTCCTGCCTCAACCAGGCGCGCTACGGCATCTGCTGGGGCGTGATTGGTGCGGCACAGGCCTGCCTGCGGCAGGTGCTCGACTACAGCGCGACGCGCGAGCTGTTCGGCCGGCCGCTGGCCGCAAACCAGGCGGTGCAGCTGCGCCTGGCCGACATGGCGCGGCGCATCACCAGCGCGCAGCTGCTCGCGCTGCACCTCGGGCGGCTGAAGGATGCGGACGCCATGCACCCGGCGCAGGTCTCGCTCGCCAAGTGGAACAACTGCCGCATGGCGCTCGACGTGGCGCGCGACTGCCGCGACCTGCTGGGCGGCTCGGGCATCAGCGCCGAGTACGTGCCCATCCGCCACATGCTGAACCTCGAGAGCGTCATCACCTACGAGGGCACCGAGACGATTCACCAGCTCACCATCGGGCGCGAGCTGACGGGCATCAACGCGTTCTGATCGCCGCGTGCTGCGGCTCGAGCCGTCGCCGCGAGGCGGCGCCCCGCTGCGGCGGCTGCACGCTTACTGCGTCACCGCCGGCGGCAGCGTCATCGCCGCCGGCGACAACAGGTAGAAGGCGACGGCGACCACGATCAGGTAGGCGAGCAGGATGAACGTCCAGCCCATGTTGTGGCGGATGACATCGCCTTCCTTGCGTACGAACTTGCTGGTCGAGACGCCGACGCTCGCGGTCTGCGGCGCTATCGGCTTGCCAATCTCCGCTCCCACCGAATTCAGCGTCGGCAACAGCAGCGGCGGCATGCCGAGCTGTGCGCCGACCAGCGCCTGGAACTTGCCGAACATCGCGTTGGTGGAGGTGTTCGAGCCCGACAGCGCCACGCCGATGAAGCCGAGGATCGGCGCGACGATGATGAACGCGGTGCCCATGCTGGCGAAGCCCTTGGCGAGCGAGGCCGCCATGCCGGAGTAATTGAAGGTGTAGGCGAGTCCGAAGATGTACACGCCCACCAGCAGCGCGCCCCACATCTGGTGGAAGGTGCGCCGGAAGACTTCGCCGAGCTGCGCGACCTTCAGACGGCCCATGACGATCAGCAGCAGCGCGACGATCACCCAGGAGGTGAGGATGGCCGTGCCGGCGATGTAGGGCGCGAAGTTGAACACGGCGGTGACGCTCGGTTTGGCGGCGCTGCAGGTGCTGGCGAACGCCGAGCAGCCAACCGCCTGCGCCTTGAACCAGCTGATCTTCGGCAGCGGCGACCAGGGTCCGGTCCAGGCGGCCACCACGATCAGCAGCACCGCGAACGGCATCCACGCCTGCAGCACCTCGCCGGTGCGGAGCCCGTGTCCCTGGTGCTGCCGGGCGACGGCCGCATCGACCGGGACCCCGCCGTAGCCGAGCACGCTCTTCGGCTGCCAGAACTTCAGGAGCGTCAGCAGCGCCGCGAAGCAGACGATCGAGCCGGTGACGTCGGGCAGGTAGGGGCCGAGGTGCACCGCCACCGGATACTGGCCGGCGATGTAGCCGAGGGAGCCGACCACCGCCAGCGGCCAGGCGCCCTTCATCCCCTCGCGGCCCGACACCAGGTACAACAGCACCCACGGCGGCAGCAGCGCCAGCACCGCTACCACCGTGCCCACCGAGCCCGACAGCGCGAGCAGCGGATAGCCGGTGACCGCGGCGAGCGCGATGAGCGGCGCGCCGAGCGCACCGAAAGACACCGGCGCGTTGTTGGCGATCGCGGCGACGCGAATCGCGTTGAGATCGGAGATGCCGAGCGAGATGAGAATCGGCGCCACTACCGCCCACGGATAGCCGAAGCCGACCAGGCCCTCGAGCAGCGCACCGAAGGCCCAGGCGAACAGCATCGTCTGCACGCGCACGTCCATGCTGCCCTGCGCGATCAGCCAGCGGCGGAAGTTCTCGAACACGCCGCATACCCCGAGCGTGTTGAACAGCACCATGCCCCAGAAGGTAATCCAGTCGACGTTCCACACGCCGGTGGCGGCGCCGTAGAGGTAGGCGTGGCCGCCGTCGCCGGCGGGCATCTTCCATACCCAGGCCGCGAGCGCGAACGTGATCACCGAGCCGATGAGCGTAGCGAGCCAAGCAGGGGTGCGGAACACCGCCAGCATCACCAGCAGCGACACCACCGGGATCAGAGCCACGAGGCAGGTGAGCGTCAGGTTGCCGAGCGGGTCGAGCACTTGCGTGAACATGATGGCTCCCTACGGCGGCGGGGCGGAATGGCCGGTCACGTCCGCACATAGCCGCGGCTTGGTTTTTCTTACTCGACCGATCGGCCTGACAAGCTAGCACGGGTACAGACGCGGCTCAAATGGCACCCCCGCCAACGGCACAGCTCACGTGCCGCAGGCGCATTTCATGACGGGCGCGCCCTTAAGCGCGCTCAGCTCGGCTGCTTCATCTGCGCCGCGATGGTGTTGCCTTTGTCCATGAATCGCTGGTAGGCGGGACGCGCCTGCAGGCGGTTGGCGTATTCCTGAAACACGGGGCGCGGCTCCAGAGCCTTCATCATGAGTCCGAAGCCGATCTGCGAGCCGACGAAGACGTCAGCGGCGCTGAACTGCGCGCCGAGGATGTAGGGGCCGGGCGTGAGGGCCTTCTCCAGCGTCGCGAGCGTGTCTTCGTAGCTGCCGTAACCGAGCGCGCCCGGCCGCGGGGGTGCCGGACGCGACAACATGCGATCGAACACCGCGGCCTCGACGCAGGTACCGCCGAAGAACAGCCAGCGGTAGTAGGTGCCGCGCGCCGCACTGTCGACGGGCGGAGCCAGCCGTGCGGCGGGAAAGGCGTCGGCAAGATACGCGCAGATCGCGCCGCACTCGGTCACCACCGTGCCGCGGTGGACGATCGCCGGAACCTTGCCCATGGGATTCACGGCGAGGAACTCGGGCTTCTTCTGATCCTGGGTCTCGAGGTTCACCAGCGCGAAGCGGTAGGGCACCCCTACTTCCTCCAGCATCCAGTGCGCGATGCGCCCGCGGGACATGGGGCTGCTGTACAACACCAGTTCATCGCTCATGGTGCGCGCTCCTCAAGGCTCGGGCGCCGATCTTAGCGTATCGCGCTACCGCACTCCCGGCGCCGGCGCTGCTGCTGACGTTCCACCCGCCCGCGGCGTCGCGCCGTCCGCCGGTGCCCACACGATGCCGGCAGCGAGCAGGGCGAGCAGCGCCAGCCAGTTGGCAAGCCGCTGCGCGTGGAGCGTATCGGGTTGACGTGACGAGGAGCTCACAGGCACTCATTAGGCACGCCGAGCGGTGAGTGCCCCGGGGCACAAAAGTGCCGCGGCAGCGAACAATCGTGGCGCAATGTGGCGGCGTGCTGTAGTTCGCTTTAACCGCGCACGCCCAGCCTGTAGCCTTGTTGTCCCATGAAGCGTCTCGTCGCCATTGTCGAGGACGAAGCGGCGATCCGTGACAACTACGCCGCCGCCTTCACGCGCGAAGGCTATGCGGTGCGCACCTACGCCAACCGCGCGCAGGCGATGAGCGCGTTCGCGGCGCGCCTGCCGGACCTGGCGGTGATTGATATCTCGCTGCAGGACGAGCCCGAGGGCGGCTACGAGCTGTGCCGCCAGTTGCGCGGTCTGTCGGCGGAGCTGCCGATCATCTTCCTAACTGCGCGCGACAGCGAGATCGACGCGGTCTCGGGGCTGCGCCTGGGCGCGGACGATTTCCTCACCAAGGATCTGTCCCTGCCGCACCTCATCGCGCGCGTGAACGCGCTGTTCCGCCGCGTGGATGCGCTGCGCAAACCGCCCGCCGGCGCCGGCGAGCTCATCCGCCGCGGGCCGCTCACCCTGGATGCCGAACGCATGCAGGCGCAGTGGGACGGCCAGGTGGTGCTGCTGTCGCTGACCGAGTTCTGGATGGTGCACGCGCTGGCGCGCCACCCCGGTCATGTGCGCAGCCGCCAGCAGCTCATGGACGCGGCCAACGTGGTGCTCGACGACAACACCATCACCTCGCACGTGAAACGCATTCGTCGCAAGTTCCAGGCCGTCGACCCGCAGTTCGACGCCGTGCAGACGGTCTACGGCATGGGCTATCGCTGGGTCGAATAGGCCCGTGCGTTCATGTCACTGCGCCTGAAGCTGCTGTTGCTCGGCCTCGCCACGCTGGTGCTGCCGTGGGCAGGGTGCAACTACGCGCGCGAGATGGAGTCGGCACTGCGAGCCGGCGAGCAGACCTCGCTGCAGGCGGTCTCGCAGACAATCGCCGCCTCGCTCCAGGGCCGTACCGACCTGCTGTACCACGAGGCGCCGCCGGCCGCGGATCCGCAGGCGGACGCTTCACCGCCCGAGGCCCCGGCCGCAACCAGCGCCGCGGCCGCGGCATCGCCGGCGACGGCCGCGTCACCGCCGGCGCCGGACGCGTCGCCGCCGGCGCCGGACGCGCTCGCCGCAGCAGCGCCCGCTGCAGGGCCCTATGACCTCAAGCCGCTCGCACTCACCTCGGCGCCGTTGCTCGACGGCTACTCCGAGGATTGGCCGCGCGACCCGTCGGCGTGGGCGTACTTCCGCAAGGATGCGCGCCATCGCTTCGGCATTCTCAGCGGCGTCTACGAGCGCATGCTCTACCTGCTGCTCGAGGTGCACGACGAGCATCCGCTGTTCGATGCACCGGGAACCAACACGCTCGATCCGGCGACCTTCGGCGACCGCGTGTGGATCGGCTTCGCTGACCCGCAGGGGCAGGAGCAGCAGCTGTTCCTCGCCGCGACCGGTCCCGGGGCGGTCACGGCGCGCCGCATCGAGACGGGTGAATACGGCCAGCGCGCCGCGGTGCTCGAGCCGCGCGTGCACGGGGCCTGGCAATCCACGCACGACGGCTATCGCATCGAGCTGCGCGTGCCGCTGTCGATGCTCGGCAGCCGCTTCGGCGTGCTGGTGGACGACCGCGATGCCCGCGGCGCCGTGCCGGTGAGCTACGGCACGCTGCGCAGCGATGACCTGCACACTCTCGGCCGGCTGATCGTCGCCGACCCGGCGCTCGGCTCATACCTCATGCAGTTCCTGCAGCCGGGACTGAAGCTCGCGGTGACGACGCCCGACGGGCGCGTGCTGGCCAGGGCGGATGCACTCGCGCAGTCCACCACGCTCGGCGCCGAGGCGCCGCTGCTGGCGCGGCTGTACCGCCGCTTCGTCGACCGGCCGGGCGAGCGGCAGCTGCTCGAGTCGGATGCCCCGATCTACGATCGGGACCACGCCGCGGTGATCGGCCGGCTCGAAGTGACACAGACCGCCGGCCGCTGGGTGCGACTGCGCGACCAGGCGCTCACCCGCATGCTCAACTTCACCGTCAGCACCAGCGTGGTGGCGGTGGTCGTGATGTTCGCCTTCGCTGCGTGGCTGGCGCTGCGCCTCGAGCGGCTGCGCCGCGCGAGCGAATCGGCGCTGACGCGTGCGGGCATCGAGACGCGCTTCCCCGAGACCGAGGCGCGCGACGAGCTGGGCGACGTGGCGCGTGGATTCGCGACCCTGCTCGCGCGCCTCAATGAGTACACCAGCTACCTGCGCACGCTCGCCGGCAAGCTCGCGCACGAGATCCGCACCCCGCTCACCATCGTGCGCTCCTCGCTCGACAACCTCGAGGCCGAGCAGGTGCCCGAGTCCGCGCGCACCTACCTGGCGCGGGCCCGTCAGGGCAGCGAGCGGCTCAATGCCATCCTGCTCGCCATGGGCGCGGCGACGCGCGTCGAGGAGGCCATCGGCAGCGCCGAGCGTGTCGATTTCGACCTGGTGCCGGTGCTCGAGTCGGCGCTCGGGGCCTACCGCAGCGCCTTCCCGCAGCGCCGCTTTCTCGGCGAACTCCCCGCGGAACCGGTAATGCTGCACGGCGCGCCGGATCTCATCGTGCAGATGCTCGACAAGCTCATCGACAACGCCGTCGACTTCAGTCCCGCCGACGGCACGATCACGGTGCGGCTGCTGCTGGCGGCGCAGGCAGCGGTGATCGAGGTGGACAATCCCGGGCCGCCGCTGCCGGCGCAGCTCGCAGGCAGGCTGTTCGAGTCGCTGTGGCAGTCGCGCGCGGACGGCGACAGCCGGCCGCATTTCGGGCTGGGTCTGTACATCGTGCGGCTGATCGCCGAGTTCCACGGTGGCGCGGCTGCTGCTGACAATCTCGCGGACGGCAGCGGGGTTCGCGTCAGCGTGCGGCTCGCCCGCTGAGGCTCGCCCGCTTTAGAACCGGTCGCCGAGCCGCGAGTTATTGCTGCAGTGCAGCAGAGCCCGTAGTATTTTCAAAAGCTTAGCGCCTCAGGTACCGCATCCCTTCGGGTGTGCCGGCGCGCGGCGTGGGCAGGACGCCACGCCTTCCGTAACTTGTCGACAAATTGCGACATGGTAATCCGTGCTGGAATTAGTACAATAACCTTCAGAAGGCACGGTCCGTAAAGGACTTTTTTGAGGTCGTGCGGAAGTGTCCTTAGACAGTGATGCGTGTACGCAGCGACTAATTGGAAGGAACCTACAACAGAAAACTCGGGGATCGACGCGGGCACGGGTGCGCAACCTCCAACTTTTGTGGGTTGTCAGGAACGACACAACGCGTGGATGAACACGCGGGCCTCGCGATAGAAGCCGGAGCTTCTTAGCTCCAAGCGTTTCCGCCGTAAAGACTTAGATGCTCGTAATGACGCGACATGCCGGTGCGCTGCTCCGACTCGGATTGAGTTCGTAAGGCGCGCACCTGCCGGAAGCTGACAGCGAACCACCGGGTCACTCGACGATCGGTACTCCAGGCCCCGCCATAGCGCGGGGCCTTTTTTTCGTTACGCCACACCGAGCTGGTTGAGGATGCCGCGCGCGGCCTCGCGCCCTTCGAACACCGCGGTCACCACCAGGTCCGAGCCGCGCACCATGTCACCGCCGGCGAACACCCTCGGGTTGGTCGTCTGGAACGCACTGGCCGCCGCCGCCGAGACGCGCACGCGGCCGTTCGGGTGCAGCCGGATATCGTGCCCGGCGAGCCACGGCGGTGGGCTCGGCAGGAAACCGAAGGCGATGATCACCGCATCCGCCGGCACGATGTGCTCGGAAGCTGCGATCGGCTGCGGCACGCGCCGGCCGCGCGCATCCGGCGGCCCGAGCTGCGTCGCAATGAGCTTCACGCCCTCGACGCACTCGGCGCCGACGATCTCGATCGGCTGGCGGTTGAACAGGAACTGCACGCCCTCCTCGCGGCTGTTGCGATAGTCGCGCCGCGAGCCAGGCATGTTGGTTTCGTCGCGCCGGTAGGTGCAGGTGACCGAGTGCGCGCCCTGGCGCAGCGCGGTGCGGTTGCAGTCCATGGCGGTGTCGCCGCCGCCGAGCACCACCACGCGCCGTCCGGCCAGGTTGATCAGCGCCTGCGCGGCGCCCGCGAATCCGAGCTGGTGATTGATGTTGGCAACGAGATAGGGCAGCGCCTCGTACACCCCCGGCAGGTCCTCCCCGGGGAAGCCGCCCCTGACGCCGGTGTAAGTCCCCATGCCGAGGAACACGGCGTCGTATTCCGCCAGCAGCTGCGTCAGCGAGACATCGGCGCCGACTTCGCAGCCGAGGCGAAACTCCACGCCCATGCCTTGCATGATCTCGCGCCGCCGCTCGACCACCTGCTTCTCGAGCTTGAACGGCGGAATGCCGAAGGTGAGCAGGCCGCCGATGCGCGCGTAGCGGTCGAACACCACCGGCTGCACGCCGTTGCGCACCAGCACGTCGGCGCAGCCGAGGCCGGCAGGGCCCGCACCGACCACCGCCACGCGGCGCCCGCTCGGCCGCACCTGCGACATGTCGGGCTTCCAGCCGAGTTTCAGCGCCTCGTCGGTGATGTACTTCTCGATCGAGCCGATGGTCACCGCACCGAGTCCGTCGTTGAGCGTGCATGCGCCCTCGCACAGGCGGTCCTGCGGACAGATGCGCCCGCACACTTCGGGCAGCGAGTTGGTGCGGTGGGACAGCTCCGCGGCCTCGAACAGGTTGCCTTCCTCGATGAGCTTCAGCCAGTTGGGGATGTAGTTGTGTACCGGGCATTTCCACTCGCAGAAGGGGTTGCCGCAGGCGAGGCAGCGTCCGGCCTGCTGCGCGGCGGATTGCGCGTCGTAGGGCGCATAGATCTCGCGGAAATTGCCGACGCGCGCCTCGACGGCGGCCTTCGCCGGGTCGGCGCGCGGCACGTCGAGGAACTGCAGGTTGCGGTCGGCCATCGGCAGATCAGGCCGCGCGCCGCAGGTTTTCGATGAGCGAGTCGATGGAGGCGGCCTTGGGCTTCACCACCCAGAACTTCGGCAGGAAGGTGCGCAGGTCGTTGGCGATCTCCGCCGCCCAGCTGCTCGCGCTCTCGGCCACGTGCCGCTCCAGCAGCCCCTCGAGGTGCTGTACGTGCGACTGCATGGCTTCCGGGTGCAGGCGGCTGATGTCGATCAGCTCGTGGTTGTAGCGGTCGACGAAGTTGCGCTCCAGGTCGAGCACGTAGGCGAAGCCGCCGGTGAAGCCGGCGCCGAAATTGACGCCGGTGCGCCCGAGCACACACACCGCGCCGCCGGTCATGTACTCGCAGCAATGGTCGCCGGCGCCCTCGATGACGGCGAGCGCGCCGGAGTTGCGCACCGCGAAGCGCTCACCGGCGACGCCGGCCGCGTACAGCTCGCCGCCGGTCGCCCCGTACAGGCAGGTGTTGCCCATGATGACGGTGTCTTTGGCAGCGAAACGCGCGCGCGCCGGATGGCGCAGCACGATGCGCCCGGCCGCCATGCCCTTGCCGACGTAGTCGTTGGCGTCGCCTTCGAGATAGAGGTGCAGGCCGCCGGCGTTCCACACCCCGAAGCTCTGGCCGGCGGTACCGTTGCAGCGCACGGTGAGCGGCGCGTCCTGCATGCCGTAGTTGCCCCAGCGGCGCGCGATCTCGCCCGACAGCCGCGCGCCGATCGAGCGGTTGAAGTTGCTGAGCTCGTAACGCCACTCGCCGCCGCTCTTCGCCTCGATCGCGGGCAGCATGTCGCGCACCATGCGCTCGGCGAGCTCACCCTTGTCGAAGGGCGTGTTGGCGGGGGTGGTGCAGAACTGCGGCGCCTCCGCCACGAGCCCGGCGCTCGAGAGGATCGGCGCGAGGTCGAGCTTGCGCTGCCTGGGCGTCACGCCCGGGGCGATGGCGAGGTACTCGGTGCGGCCGATGATCTCGGCGAGGCTGCGCACGCCGAGCGCGGCCAGCAGCTCGCGCACCTCCTCGGCCACGAAGCGGAAGTAGTGGATCACCATCTCGGGCAGCCCGGTGAAGTACTTCGAGCGCAGCACGTTGTGCTGCGTGGCCACCCCGGTGGCGCAGTTGTTGAGGTGACAGATGCGCAGGTACTTGCACCCCAGGGCCACGATGGGCGCGGTGCCGAAGCCGAAGCTCTCGGCGCCGATGATGGCGGCCTTCACCACGTCAAGCCCGGTCTTGAGTCCCCCGTCGGCCTGCAGCCGCACGCGGTGGCGCAGCTCGTTGACGCGCAGCGTCTGGTGCGTCTCGGCGAGCCCGAGCTCCCAGGGAGTGCCGGCGTACTTGATCGACGACAGCGGGCTCGCGCCGGTGCCGCCGTCGTAGCCGGAAATGGTGATCAGATCGGCGTAGGCCTTGGCGACCCCGGCCGCCACCGTGCCGACCCCCGGCTCCGCGACCAGCTTCACCGACACCAGCGCCGCCGGGTTCACCTGCTTGAGATCGAAGATGAGCTGCGCCAGATCCTCGATCGAGTAGATGTCGTGGTGCGGCGGCGGCGAGATGAGCCCGACGCCCGCGCGCGCGAAGCGCAACCGCGCGATCATGTCGTTGACCTTGTGTCCGGGGAGCTGACCACCCTCGCCGGGCTTGGCGCCCTGCGCGATCTTGATCTGCAGTACCTCGGCGTTCATCAGGTACTCCGGGGTCACGCCGAAGCGCCCGGACGCCACCTGCTTGATCTTGGAGTTCTTCTCGGTGCGATAGCGCGCCGGGTCCTCGCCGCCCTCGCCGGAGTTGGAGCGCGCGCCGAGGCGGTTCATGGCGACGGCGAGCGCCTCGTGGGCCTCGGGCGAGAGCGCGCCGAGCGACATGCCGGCGCTGTCGAAGCGCGCCAGCACCGCCTCCACCGGCTCGACCTGCGCCAGCGGCAGCGGCTGCGCGGCGCTCTTGAGCGCCAGCAGGTCGCGCAACGTGGCCGCGGGCCGCGAGTTCACCAGTTGCGCGAACTGGCGGTAGTGGCCGTAGTCGCCGGAGATCACCGCCGCCTGCAGTGCTGCGATCACGTCGGGGTTGTACATGTGGTATTCGCCGCCGTGTACGTACTTCAGCAGACCCCCCTGGCCGATCGGCTCGCGCGGGTTCCACGCCGCGGCGGCGAGCGTCAGCAGGTCTGATTCCAGGTCGGCGAAGTCCGCCCCCTGCACGCGGCTCTCGGTGCCGGTGAAGCACAGCTGCACGACCGCGTCGGCGAGCCCGACGATCTCGAACAGCTGCGAGCTGCGGTAGCTGGCGATGGTGGAGATGCCCATCTTCGACATGATCTTGAACAGCCCCTTGCGCACCCCGGCGCGGTAGCTGCGTCCGAGCCCGAGGCGCGCCGCGAAGTCGAGCTTGACGTGCCCACCGCGCATCATCTCGAACAGCACCTGGTACGCCATGTACGGGTAGACCGCGGTCGCCCCGTAGCCGATCAGGCAGGCGAAGTGGTGCGGCTCGCGCGCGGTGCCGGTCTCGACCAGCAGGTTGCACTTGCAGCGCAGCCCGCTCGTCACCAGGTGCTGGTGGACGGCGCCGGTCACGAGCAGCGCATGCGCGGGGACGCGGCCCTTCACCAGGTAGCGGTCCGACAGCAGCAGCACCAGCTTGCCCTCGCGCACCGCGCTTTCCGCCTGGGCGCACATGCGGCGGATGGCGCTCTGCAACCCTTCCGCCGGCTGGTACTGCAGATCGATGAATTCGTGCGTGACCTCCTCGATGGCGAGAATCTGGCGCAGCTTGCGCTGCGAGAGGATCGGGGAGCCGAGCACCACCTGGCGGGCGTGCTCCGGGGCCGGCTCGAAGATGTTGCACTCCGGGCCGATCTGCGTCTGCAGCGACATCACGATGCTCTCGCGCAGCGGATCGATCGGCGGATTGGTCACCTGCGCGAACTGCTGGCGGAAGTAGTCGTACAGCGAGCGCACCTGGTGCGACAGCACCGGCATGGGGGTGTCATCGCCCATCGAGCCGACTGCCTCGTTCTCATCCTGCGCCAGCACGCGGATGATCTCCTCGCGCTCCTCCTGCGTGACGTTGAACATCTTCTGATAGAGCGACAGCGTGCTGCGGTCCATCGGCTCGGCGGCGAGGCGCGGGTCCACCAGGTCGCTCTCGAGGTAGCGCACGCCCTGCTTCAGCCAGCTCTTGTAGGGATGGCGCGTCTTGAGGATCTGGTCGATGTCGGTCGTCGACATGAGTGTGCCGCTCTTGAGGTCGAGCGCGATCATGTCGCCCGGTCCCAGCTTGCCCTTCCTCACCACGTCCTCGGGCTGGTAGTCCCACACCCCGGTCTCAGACGCGATGGTGAGGCAGCGATTGCTGGTGATGCAGAAGCGCGCCGGCCGCAGGCCGTTGCGATCGAGCATGCACAGCGCGTAGCGGCCGTCGGTCAGCACCACTCCGGCGGGGCCGTCCCACGGCTCCATGTGCACCGAGTAGTACTCGTAGAAGGCGCGCAGCTCCGGGTCGATGGTGTCGAGGCCGTGCCAGGCCGGCGGGATCAGCAACCGCATGGCGTGCAGCGGATCGAGCCCGCCCATCAGCAGCACCTCGAGCATGTTGTCGAGGCTCTGTGAGTCCGAGCCGCTCAAGCTCACCAGCGGCAGCACCTCCTGCAGCGCGGGCAACAGCGGCGAGCGCAGCAGGGGCCCGCGTGCCGTCGCCCAGTTGCGGTTGCCCTGGATGGTGTTGATCTCGCCGTTGTGCGCCAGATAGCGATAGGGGTGAGCGAGGCGCCATTGCGGCAGCGTGTTGGTGGAGAAGCGCTGGTGGAAGACTGCCACGGAAGCTTCGAGACGCGGGTCGGCCAGATCCGGATAGAACTGCGCGAGGTGCTGCGGCATCACCATGCCCTTGAAGACGATGGTGCTGGCCGACAGGCTCGGCACGTAGAACGCCGGGTCCGCCTCCAGCGCCTTCTCGGCGAGGCGGCGCGCGACGAACAGCCGGCGGTTGAAGGCCGCCTCGTCTAAGTCGCTTGCCGGGCAGTTGACGAACAGCTGCTCGATGAGCGGCAGCGTCTTGAGCGCCTCGGCGCCGCAGGCTGCCGGGTCGATGGGCACCGTGCGCCAGCCGGCGGGGCTAAGGCCGGCGCGCACCAGCTGCGCTGCGAGCGTGGCGCGCGCGGCGGCCGCCTGCTGCGGCTCGCGCGAGAGAAACACCAGCCCGGAGGCGAAGCGCGCGGTGAGGGTGATGCCGCACTTCGCGGCCAGCGCGCGCAGGAACCCTTCCGGCCGCTTCAGCAGCAGCCCGCAACCATCCCCGGTCTTGCCGTCCTCGGCGATGGCGCCGCGGTGGGTCAGCCGGTTCAGCGAGGTGATGGCGGTGCGCACCAGCCAGTGGCTCGGCGCGTCGTCGAGGCTGGCAATCAGGCCAAAGCCGCAGCTGTCGCGCTCGTAAGCGTCCTTATAGAGTCCGCGGGACGGGGCATGCATGGTGACGGCCTTGACGATGCTCATGGTGCGGCCAAGCGTGCGCACGCCGCGGGGCACTGCGCCCGCAGCTCGCGTCACACCGGCAATTCGTGCGCTCAGGAGATCCGCCGGGCCCTCTTGCGGAGGGCTGCGGACGAACAGTCGGAGCCGGACCGGAACGATGCGCCGTTATGCCGTCGGCCGACTGTCTTACACCATCACTATGCGTTCGATAATACCGGCCCGCGAAGCTCTTGCAAGCGCTTAAATCCGCCGCGCGCAGAGCTTGAGCGCCGCGAAGCCGCTTCACGGGCATTCGCGGCGTCAGCGGAAAGTGAACCTCGCGCACATTGTGCCCTCGCGCCTCTTGCATCGCAGCCAGCGCTGCCCCAACATGCGCGCCGCCGCAATTTCAGCGGCGAGCGAGGTGTCAGCACCTAAATGAAGCCGCGCAAAGTGTCGACTGACAGCGACCTTAAGCCCCGCCTTCAACGCCTGAACGATTACCTGGAGCGAAATTTCCCGGATTTCTTCGCCGAAGCGCGCTTCCAGGTCGGGGATGACGACTACTTTCTCTACGCCCGCTTCGGGCAGTACCTCGCCCGCATCATCGAGCACAACCGCGTCCCCGGACGGATCATCAGCCGCGGTTTCACGCTGCTGAACCGGATGGCGCGTGCCTCGCAGCGCGATCCGAGCATCCGGCAGATGCTGGTGTCCGGGCCGCTCGAATACATCCTCGACGCGCCCAAGGCGCGAGCGCTGGCGCGCAAGCGCCTCTCGCCCGCCGCCCAGGGCTATCTCGAGAGCCTGTGCGAGTAGCGGAGGTATAGCAGCGCGCGCCGCGCTGTGTAGCGGCGCGCCGCCCTCAGGCCGGCGGTTCGCGCACGGTGAGCGGGACCGCGAGCAGCTGCGTGCGGCGCACGACCTTCAGCTGCAGCGCCGTGCCGGGAGCCACGCGGCTCAGGTAGCGGTGCAGCGCGTCGATGCCGTCGAGCGCCTCGCCGTCGACCGCCACGATGAGATCACCGGGATGCAGGTCGGACTCGGCGGCAGGTCCCTGCGCCTCGCGCGACATCACTTCCACGGCGTTGCGGTTGTTGAGGCCGAGCGCGCGCACCAGGCGCAGGTCGAGCGGGCGGTCGCGCGCCGCCACGCCGAGCCAGGCGCGGCGCACGCGGCCCTGGGTCAGGATCTCGGTCAGCACCCATTGAGCCGTCGCGGCCGGAATCGCAAAGCCGATCCCCTGCGCCATGGCGATGATCGCGGTGTTGATGCCCACGACGCGCCCGCGCGCATCGAGCAGCGGGCCGCCCGAGTTGCCCGGGTTGAGCGCGGCGCTGTGCTGCACTACGCCTTCGATGAGGCGCCCGTGGCGGCTGCGCAGCGAGCGTCCGAGCGCGCTGACGACCCCGGCCGACACGGTCGATTCGAACCCGTAGGGGTTGCCGACAGCGATGACCAGCTGCCCGGCGCGCAGGCGCTGCGCGCTGGCGAGCTCGGCGTAGGGCAGCGCGCCGGCCTGGGCACGCAGCACCGCCAGATCGGTCGCCGGGTCACGCCCTGCGACCACCGCCGGCACGCTGCGGCCGTCGACGAATGCGACGCGCGCTTCGGTCACGCGCTGCACCACGTGCTCGTTGGTCAGGAGGTAACCGTCCGGCGTCACGACCACCCCTGAGCCGGCGCCGCCGCGGGCGCGCTCGGCTTCGGCCGCGCCGCCGACGTAGACGCTCACCACCGCCGGACCGACCTCGTCGACCGCGCCCACCACGGCCGCGGAATAGGCATCCAGGGGCTCAGCCGCGCCAGGCGTCTCCTGCGCCACGTCGGCGCCCGGCCCGGGCAGCGCCGGCTCGCCGGGGATTGGACTCGCTGGATCGGGTGCGCGCTGCGCTCCCGTCAATTCATGGTCGAGCATGTCGCTGCAATGGGTATCGCGCGCGAAAAACTCAAGACCGGGCCAGCGCCTTCGGCTTCCCGCAGCGATTCCTGCCAGAATCGTGGCGGCGCAATGATCACCCTGGCACAAACCGCCATCCTGCTGGGCGCGGCCGTCCTCGCCGTGTCCCTGTTCCGCTTCCTGCGCCTGAGCTCCATCCTCGGCTACGTCGCCGCCGGGCTGGTCATCGGCCCGTGGGGCCTGAATCTCATTGGCGACGTCACCCGCATCCTGCAGGTCTCGCAGTTCGGGATCGTGCTGCTGCTGTTCATCATCGGGCTCGAGCTGCAGCCGACGAGGCTCTGGGTCATGCGCCGCGTGGTCTTCGGGCTCGGGGCCGCACAGGTCGCGCTGTGCACGGTGCTGCTCGGTGCGCTCGCCTGGGCGTGGGGTAAGCCGCCGGTGGCCGCGGGCATCATCGGCTTCGGGTTGTCGCTGTCCTCCACGCCGCTGGTGCTGCAGCTGCTCGCCGAGCGCAAGCAGCTCAAGACACAGGCCGGGCGCGCAACCTTCGGCATCCTGCTGTTCCAGGACCTGGCCGTGCTGCCCGCGCTGGCGGTGCTGCCGATGCTCTCGCCGCTCGCCGCCGCCCATCCCACCGGCGGCAACTGGTGGGTGAACCTGCTGAAGCTCGCGGCCGTGATCGCGGCAGTGGTGTTCGCCGGCGGTCGGTTGCTGCTGCGCCCGGCGTTGCGCCTGGTGGCGCGCGTGCAGGTGAGCGAGGTGTTCACCGCCGCGGCGCTGCTCACCGTCATCGCCACGACGCTCCTGGCCAACCTCGTCGGCCTTTCCGCCTCGCTGGGGGCATTCCTCGCCGGCGTGCTGCTCGCCGACAGCGAGTTCCGTCACGAGCTGGAGGCGGATCTCGAGCCCTTCAAGGGATTGTTGCTCGGCCTGTTCTTCATCGCCGTGGGCATGTCGGCGAATCTCGGGCTGCTGAAGTCCGAGCCGCTGACGCTGCTCGCCCTCACCGCGACCTTTCTGCTGGTCAAGCTGGGCGCGATCACCGCCCTCGGGCGACTCGCGCGGCTGCGCGGGGAGTCGGCGCGGCGGCTGGGGTTTGCGCTGCCGACCGGCGGGGAGTTCGCGTTCGTGCTGTTCACGCTCGCGGCCGGCGATCAGATCCTCGACCGCGCCACCGCCGACCTGCTGATCCTCGCGGTGACGCTGTCGATGATGCTCGGTCCGCTCATGCTGATCGCGCACGAGGTCTTCATCCGGCGCTGGCTCGCGCCCGCGGCCGCGCCCTACGACGACATCGACGAGCACGACATCCCGGTGATCATCGCCGGCTTCGGCCGCTTCGGACAGATCGTGGCGCGCGTGCTGCGGGTCAAGGGTCTGCCCTTCACCGCGCTCGACGTCAGCCAGACGCACGTCGATTTCGTGCGCCGCTTCGGCAACGAGGTCTATTACGGCGACGCCTCGCGGCTCGACCTGCTGCGCGCCGCCGGTGCGCAGAGTGCGCAAGTGCTGGTACTGGCGGTCGAAGACGTCGATGCCTCGGTGCGCACCGCCGTGCTGGTGCGCGAGCAGTTCCCGCACCTGAAGATCTTCGCGCGCGCCCGCAACCGCCAGCATGCCTTCGCGCTCATGGACGCAGGCGTCAGCGCGGTGATCCGCGAGACCTACGCTTCCAGCCTGGAAATGGCGGCAGCGGTGCTCGAAACCCTCGGCGAGACTCCCGCCGCGGCGCGCGAGGCGGTGCGCCGCTTCCGGGCGCACGACGAGCGCACGCTCGCCGCGCAGTACCTGGTCAAGGAGGACGAGAAGAAATTCCTCGCCACCTCGCGCGAAGCCGCACAGCAGCTCGAGAAGCTGTTCGAGGCCGATAGCGACCGCTCGGAAGCGAAATAGCGTGGACGAGGCGCGCAGCGTGCGCGATTTCTGGTTCGGCCGCCAGGCGCCGTCGGCGGCGAACACTCAGCAGCGAATGCGCTTCTGGTTCGGCGATGCCAGCTCGCCGGTGCGGCAACGGCGTGATGCCGAAATCCGCCGGCGCTTCGCCCCGCTCTACCAGCGCGCCGCCGCCGGGGAGCTCGCGGCCTGGGCCGATGGCCCGCGGCGGCGCCTGAGCCTCGTCATTCTGCTCGACCAGTTGCCGCGCCACATGTTTCGCGGCACGGCGCGCGCCTTCGCCACCGACGACCAGGCGCTCGCGCTCGCGCTGTCCGGCATGCAGTCGGCCGCCGATGCGGCGCTCGGCGAGGTCGAGCGCATGTTCTTCTATATGCCGCTGCAGCATGCGGAAGCGCGCGAGGTGCAGGAGGAATCGGTCGCCGCCTACCGGCGGCTGCTGCACGAGGCGCCCCAGGAGCTGCGCGAGCTGTTCGCCAGCGCACTGCGCTCGGCGCAGAACCACCGCGCGATCATCGAGCAGTTCGGACGCTTCCCCTACCGCAACGAGGCGCTCGGACGCGAGAGCACGGCTGCGGAGCGGCAGTGGCTGCAGAGCGGGGGCGAGAGCTACGGTCAGTAGTCCGTGGCGAGCCGCTCGAGGTGGCGGATGCGCCGCTCGAGCTCGCGCTGCGCCTCGAGCAGCTCCACGGCCAGCGCCGCGCCGCTCGCGTTTACTCCCAGATCACGCATCAGCCGCGCGGCGATCTGCAGCCGCGGCAGCGCCGTCGCCGGCAGCAGCCACTGGCCTTGCGCTTCGCGCGGCGTCACCACGCCGAGCGCGGCGAGCTCGCGCACCGCCTCGAGGTCGAGGCGGCACAGCTCGCACATCGCGGCGGCCGCGATCCAGTCGCTCTCACCAAGCAGCCGGGCTTCGAGCACAGCAGTCACGCGAACCATGCCATCACCTCGCATCAAGGGCGCGCGGATCGAAGTCGAGCTTCGCACGCATCTCTTCGTAGAGCGCTTTTGCCTGGGGGGAATCGGCCGGCGGCAGCACCACCTTCAGCAGCACGTACTGGTCCCCGGGGGTCGACCCGGGCAGTCCGCGCCCGCGCAGGCGCAGTTTCTGGCCCGACTGCGCCCCGGGCGGAATGTGCATCTCCACCGCCCCGCCGAGAGTCGGCACGGTGACGGCGGCGCCCAGGGCGGCCTCCCACGGGGCGACCGGGAAGGTGAGCGTCACGTCGCGCCCGTCGAGCGTGAAGCGCCGGTGCGGCAGGATGTGCACCTCGAGATACAGGTCGCCGGAGCTCGCGCCGCCCTGAGCGGCCTCGCCCTGCCCGGCGAGCCGGATGAGCTGCCCCTCGCTCACTCCCGCGGGGATGGTCACCCGCACGGTGTGCGAGCGCAGCTCGAGCGAGCCGTCGGCCTTGACCTCGGGTCGCTTCAAGTCGAGCGTGCGCGTCGTGCCGCGATAAGCCTCCTCCAGATCGATATCGAGGCGCGCGTGGTGATCGCGCGCGGCGCGCGCCGTGGCGCCCCCGAACGGGCTGCCGCCGCCGAACAGCGAGGAGAAGAAATCGCTGAACTCCTCCTGCGAGAAGCTGCCGTCCTGCGCAGCGGCGCCGGCGCCGGCGCCGGGTGCAGCGCGACGCCGGCCGCGCGCGCCTTGCGGGGCGCCCGAGAATTCGAAGCCGCTGCCCCAGTCCGGGGGCGGCCGGAACTGCTGACCGGATTTCCATTCGCTGCCGAGCTGGTCGTAGGCGGCGCGCTTCTGCGGATCGCGCAGCACCTCGTAGGCCTCCTGCATCTCCTTGAAGCGCGCCTCCGCATTCGGCTCCTTGCTGACGTCCGGGTGGAACTTGCGCGCGAGCCGCCGGTACGCAGTCTTGATCTGGTCCGCCGTCGCGGCGCGCTCGACGCCCAGGATCTTGTAGTAGTCGCGGAATTCCATGGTTACCGGGTGATTCTAGCCGCTGTCACCGCACCACTTGAGTGCACGAGGCTAAGCAACCGGCACCTTGGCGAGGCAACTGACCTCCCTGCCGCCCGGGGCAGCCGCGCTGGCGGGCACTTTTCATGGGGCACGGAACTTGCTTCCTCAAGTGCAGTGGCCTGCCATGATGAGACTGTCCCGACCTCCGCCGCTTCGCAATCTGCGCGCGTTCTGCGTGGCCGCGCGGCAGCGCAGCTTCAAGGCCGCCGCGGCCGAGCTGTGCCTCACCCCGTCCGCCGTCAGCCACCAGATGAAGGAGCTCGAGACACTGCTCGGCATGCGGCTGTTCGAGCGGCGGACGCGCTCGCTCGATCTGACCACCGCCGGCCACCGCCTGCGCGAGGAGGTCGAGCCGCTGCTCGAGGCGCTCGATCGCGCGCTCGCGCAGTTTGCGCGCCGCAACGGCCGCCAGACGCTGCGGGTGCGCCTGCCGGCGCTGTTCGCCAACGAGCTGTTCATCCCGCGGCTGGCGGATTTCTGTGCCGCCCACCCACAGATCGACGTCCAGCTCGACACGCGCGACCCACGCCCCGCGACCCATCCGCCGACCGCCGACGTCTCGATAGTGCTGGCGAACGCCCCACCGCAGGGACTGAAGAGCGAGCGGCTGTTTTCCTGCCCGTTTACCGCGGTGTGCGCGCCGCGCCACGCCGGCAGCGTCGCCCGCCTCGGCCGGGAAGTGTTCGGCGCGCTGCCGCTGATCGTGGACCGGACGCGGCCGTTCGCCTGGAGCTGCTGGGCGAACGAGGTCGGCCTCACCACCCCCGAGCCGCGCCAGGTGATCGAGCTGGACACGATGATCGCGGTGGTGCGCGCCGCCGAGGGCGGCGTGGGGATCGCGCTCGTGCCGACACTGTTGTGCGATTCCTGGATCCGCAGCGGGGCGCTGGTGCGGGTTTTCGCAGTGGAGCTCGCGACCCCCGACTCCTATTACCTCGTCAATCGCATGAAGGATACCGAGCGGCCGGCGGTGCAGGCGCTCACGCACTGGGCGCTGACGCAGTACCGGGCGGGCTGAGCAGGAATCACCCGTGACGCCAATTCTTTTCGCTTGCCGCTGGCGCCGCCGGATTTGTAGGGTAGCGGGGAGGACGTTGATCGCAACGCAGGAATGAGCGGAGGGGCGGCGGGGTGTCCAGTTTTCGATCCCCCTCGAACGTATGCCCCGTTGCCCCTCCGGTCACCTGCAGCCAGGCTGAAGACCTCAGCGCACAAAAAAAGGCGCCGCGAAGCGGGGGAAGTCGCATCGCGGCGCGCAGGAGCGAACACGGGGAAGTTGTTCGCAACTGAGTGAGCCAAAGCAAGGCCTGTGCCAGGGACAAATAGCTTTTAATAACAACGGTTTGTATTGATCCTCACGTGCACCGGCCGGTGACGTGAATTGTCACTTTGGTGCCCGGGCGGCCCTGTCGGGCCCTAGCGCGGCAGGACCGGCACGCAGGCCTGGGCCTGCTCCTTCAGCGAGTTACAGATAGCCCGCGCCTGCGCCTCGCCGGAGGCGGGAGCCTGCAGGCGGTAGAGCTCACTCCCATCGCTGCTGGCCACGACGATGCGCGGCGACAGCCCCTGGAGCTGAGCGCCGAAGCGACCCTGCAGGCGCTGCCACTCGCGACCGGCACTCGCCTCGCTGCCAAAGGCGCCGAGCTGCACCGCGTAGTCCGCCGGCGACGGCTCGCCGTCGCGCGCGAGCTGTGCCCCGGCCACACGCGCGGGCCCCGGCGCCGCAGCGTCCGCAACGCCCTGCCGCCCGGGGTTCTCCTGCGGGGGGTCCTGCGGCGAGGCGCTGGGCTCCGCGGCGCTGGGCTGCGCGGCGCTCTGGTGGGAGGGTGGCGCGGCGATCGTCGACAGCTGCAGCGCATTGACCCCCGAAGGGCTGCCCGCGGCGACCTCCTCGGGTGTCTGCGGCGTCGTGCGCGGAGCCGAGCCGAGCGCGAAGGCCTCGATGCGGATGCGCGCCTCTTCGGCATGGGCGCCGCTCGCATGATGCCCCAGGAATTGCCGGTAGCCTTGCGCCGTGGCGATTGCGCTGGCGTGCTGCCAGTCAAGCTCCTCGGCGAGCTGCGCGATCCGTGCGCGCGCCTGCGCCGCCAGCTCGCTGTCGGGGTGCTGCTCGATGAAGCGGCCCCACGCCTCGCTCGTGTCGGCACCCTCCGCCGAGCGCCAGTCCTGCTGCTCGGAGCTGCAGGCGCACAAGGTCGCCAGCAGTGCGAGCCGCGCGATTCGTCCTGCCTGGAATGTCATCATGGTGCTCATCGCCGGGGCGCCTTACGTATTATGAGCCCCGATTATCACCCCGCCGACCGTAACCAGGAGCAGCGGATGAGCGAGACCCTGAAGCGCCGGCTGATCGACCAGATCGGCGATACGCCGACGTTCGTGGCTGAGGGGTCGCGCCTCACCGGTGATCTCGAGACCGACGGCCCGTTGGTGCTGTGCGGCGCCATCCGCGGCGACGGTCGCGTCGGCGGCGCCCTGCGCATGGCCGCGACGGCGCAATGGGAGGGCGAGATCCACGCGCACGCCGCGATCGTCGCCGGCCGGATCACCGGCCGGCTGGTGGTGGAGGGCAAGCTCGAAGTCGGCGCGAGCGCCGTGCTGAGCGCCGACATCGTCGCCGGCAGCATTGCGGTCGCCAAGGGCGCCGTCATCGACGGGGCGGTCACGGTCACCAGCGGCGAGCCGGTGCTGCGCTTCGAGGAGAAGCGCCACGGGCAGGACGGCTAGGCTAGGGCGACTCGCCCACGCCGCTGGCAGCGTCCACGGCCGGGGCGGCCGGTGAGGTACCGGCACCGAGCAGCGCGAGGATGCGCTGCTCGAGCCAGGTCGGCCCGCTCAGGGCGGCGAAGAAGCCGCAGTGGCCGCCGTAGGGCGTGACATTGAGCGTGAGGCTCGGCGGCCGCGCCAGCGCAGCGAGCCCGGCGGCGGGAATGATGGGATCGTCGCGCGAGGTGAAGATGGTCGAGGGGACCTCGAGCTGCGCGAGCCGCGTACCGGTGATGGCGTAGCCGTTCAGGTAGTGCTCGAGCGTCGGAAAGTCGGTGTGGCCCTTCACCAGTTCTCCGGTCATGAGCTTCAGGTCGCGAAGCCGCGCGAGCTCGCTGAAATCATAGACGTCCGGCCAGGCGGCCTGCTTCTTGCGCAGCGAGCGCAGCCACTTGCGCACGAAGTACCGCTCGTAGCCCGGCATCCCCCGCTGCAGCGCCCCGAGCGTGGCCACCGGGTCGAGCACCGGTGACACCGCGACCACGCCGGCGAGGTTGAGCCGCGCGGCGCGCGCCTGCGCGGCCACGCGCAGCATGAAGTTGCCGCCGAGCGAGAAGCCGGCCAGCTGCAGCGGCCGCCCCGGCGAGAGCTGCTGCAGGGCGCGCACCGCGCCCACGACCTCCGGCAGGCGGCAGGAATGAAACAGCTCGCGGTTCAGATGATGGGTCTCGCCGTGATCACGCAGGTTGAGGCGCACCACCTCGAAGCGCCGCTCGAACAGCAGTTGCGCGAGCGACAGCACGTAGTACGACTCGGCGCTGCCTTCCCAGCCGTGCAACAGCACCACGGTGCGCTGGCTGCCATGCGCCGGCGTGGACACGAAGCACTGCAGCCGCACGCCCTCGCCGCAGTCGAGCAGCCGCTCGCTTGATGCCGCCAGCAGCGGCGCCGCCGCGCGCAGCACGCGGCCACGCCGCCATGCGGTGCTCGCCAGCATCGACTGCAGATGCGGATTGCGCAGCCAGCGCGACGGCCGGAAGTCCTCGTCAGCCGGGCGCACGGCGGCCACCGGCGGCTTCAATGCACGCGGATCTCGACCCGGTTGTTGGCGCTCGCTGCGTGGTTCCAGTCGCCCGCGCTGAGCTCGGCCGAGGGCGTCGGATAGGGGGTGAGCACGCTGGCGCTGTCCCCGACCGACACCTGCGCGGCAAGCGCGCCATGAGTGGAGGCGCGGACCTCACCGATGAGGTTGGCAAGCGCCAGCGGAGTGCGCTGCAGCGCGGACAGGGCTTCCTCGGAAGGGTTGCCGACCAGGTCGCAGTGCGCGAACGGCGTCTCGTCGGGCGCCGGCGAATAGCCGTCGAGCGCGTTGCCCACGAGGCAGAAACGTCCTGCAAAGCTCCTGATGTCGACAACTCCGCTCACCTTCTGCCGCGCCAGCCGGTAGAGCAGCTGGCGGATCACCTCGAGCCGTGCGCCACCGAGCGCATCGGCTCCATAGGGTACCGACAGAATGGTCGGCCTGGCATCGCCCGCTGCGGGGGATGGTGCCACGGCAGCGAGGCCTGGCGCGGCGCCCGGCGCAGCTCCCGGCGCGGTTCCCGGCGCAGCTCCCGGCGCGGTTCCCGGCGCGGCTCCCGGCGCGCCGGTGGGGGGCTGCGCGCTCGGCGCCTCCTGCGCAGGCAGCGCCGCTGGCACGCCCTGGCCGGCGTGGAGCTGCGTCATCTGCACCTGCAGCCCCTCGAGAAGCTGCACGCTGCGCCACCACAGGATGCTGCTGACCAGGGCCGCACCGAGCGCGACGCAGGCGACGATCCAGGGCCACGACGGGTGCGGCTGCGGCGGCTGCGGCGGCCGCGGCAGGCCTTCCAGCAGCAACGCACGCACCTCGGCGGTGATGCGCTCGGTCTGCGTGTCGATCCCGGCCACCAGCGCGCGGCGCAGCTCGGCGAAATGCTCGCGCAAGCCACTCTCGGTGAGCGCGCGCGGCAGCAGTGGCGCGGCCAGCTCGGGCGCGGCGGCGGCGCCGGTGACCCCGAGAGGGGTGAAGCTCGACTGCTCGGAGCTGCGCCGGTCGGCGACCAGGTGCAGCTGGTACAGCACCTTCGACACGTCGGTGGGTTTGATCTGCTTAGGCAGCACACCGACCGCACCGAGCGCGCGCGCCTGGCCGAGGTACAGCTCGCCCTCCTGCGAGGTGTACATCATGATGGGGATGGTGGCGGTGCGCGGATCGTTCTTGATGGCCTGCACGGCCTGCAGGCCGTCCATGCCCGGCATCAGGTGATCCATGAAGATGACGTCGGGACGATTGCTGTTGAGGTAGTCGATGGCCGCTTCGGCGCTCTCGGCGCTATCGACGTCGATGTCGTATTTCTCGAGGGTACGTGCCAGAAACAGGCGCGCGGACTTGGAATCGTCCACGATCAAGGCCCGCTTTGCCCCCATGCGCCGCTCCAACAGCGTCCGGTACGCTCGCAGAATTCAGTGTAGCCCAGAACGGCCAAGGTTCAACTGCTGTCGCGGAGTGAAGACGATCGCGGCACCGCTGCGCGACTTAATCAGTGCGTCGTCAGGCCGCGCACGCCCAAGCGCGGCGCGCGCGCCAGGGGCGCGTACACCTGCGCGAGGCGCTGCGCCATCGCGGTCGCCGACCAGCTGCGCGCGTAGGCACGCCCGCGTGCGGCCATGGCTTCGCGCAGGCCGGCATCGCTGAGCACGCGCACCACCGCGGCGGCGAACGCCGCACGCTCTTCGGGCACCACCAGCGCACCGCTGTCCGGCACGAGTATCGAGCGCGTGCCGAGCTCGGCGGTCGACACCACCGGTGCCCCCTGCGCCATGGCCTCGAGCAGCACCAGGCCCTGCGTCTCGGTACGCGAGGCGAACACGAACGCGTCGGCGGCGGCATAGCAATCGAGCAGCGCGCCGGCGCGCTCGAGGTAGCCGGCGAAGCGCACGTGGCTCTCGAGGCCGAGCGCCGCCACCTGCGCGTGCAGCGCGCTGCGCGCCGGTCCTTCGCCCGCGATCACCAGCAGCGCCGCGGGCACCGACTGCAGCACCTCGCGGAAGACTTCCACCAGGAAGCCGATGTTCTTCTCGTGTGCGACGCGGCCGATGTAGGTGACCAGCGGCGTTTCGGCTGCGATGCCGGCGCGCTCGCGAAACGCGCGGCCGTCGCCGCTGCGAAAGCAATCGGCCGGCAGCCCGGTCGGCACCACGTGCACCGGCGTGCTCACGCCGTAAGCCGCCAGCACCTCGCGCATCGGTTCGGAGGGCGCGATCAGCGCCTGCAGCGCGGCGCACTGCGAGCGGGTGAAGCTGCGCGCCAGCACCCGCCCCATGGCACGCGGCAGCACCGGCAGGTAGTGGTGCAGATACTCCTCGAAGAACGTGTGGTAGGTCGCCACCGCGGGGATGCCGGCGCGACGCGCGTAGCGCACCCCGGCGTAGTGCGCGATGAACGGCGTCTGGATGTGCACCAGGTCGAAACCGCCCGCGGGCAGCGCGTCGAGCGTGCGGTTGAGCGCACGCCACGCCATGCGGCGGTCCTCCGGATCGAGCGGCACGCGCGCCGCCGGCACACGCAGTACGCCGGACTCTTCCGGGTCCGCCTCCGCGGCGCCTGTGTACTGCGGCGCCACCAGCCAGGTCTCCACGCCGCAGGCCGCCAGCTCCCCGCGGAAGGTGCGGATGGAAGTGGAGACGCCGTTGACGCGCGGAAAGTAGACGTCGGAGATGAACAGGACCCGCACGCGCTAACTGTACCCGCGCGCGAGCCGCGCCGTGAGCGGGTCCGCGCAGCTCACGTCAGGCGAAGGCGAGCCCGAGCTCGGCGAGCGCGCCGCCGATGGCCGCGCCGGCGAGCACGTCGGAGGGGTAATGCAGCCCGAGCACCACGCGCGAGCAGGCGATGAGCGCGGCGAACGGCAGCAGCACCCAGGCGAGCTCGGGGAAGTGCACGCTCGCCTGCCAGGCAAACGACACCGCGTGCAGCGTGTGGCCGGACGGGAAGCTGTAGCGATCGAGCGGCGCGGCCGCCCGATCGATGGCGCTGTGGGTGATGAACGGCCGCTCGCGCACGAACAGCCGCTTGAGCAGCGAGTACAGCGCCACGCCGAGCGCCCCGGTGAGCGCCATGGCGATCGCCGGGCGCGCTGCGGTGACGCCGTACATGAGCGGCAGCGCCAGAATCAGCACGTACCAGGCGACCCCGTCGCCCAGGCGGCTCGCAACCTGAAAGACGCGTCGCGGCAGCGTCCGCGTGGCCCCACGGTTCAGCGTGCGGCACAGGCCGTATTCGGCGGCGTCGATACGCGCCATGAACGTGTTGAGGCCGGTCGCTTTCACGTGCCCTTCAGTCCTCCGGTGAGGCGCATGAGGTCGCCCGTACAGCTTCGGCGGATTGCACGTCAGCCCGATTAAGGAAATGTGAAAGTTTTGTTTCCCCAATGACTTAGGGGGTATTTTGTGTGCTCTACCTCACATAATTGCTGCGCCGTGCCATTACCGCCCGCGCCATCAAATCGAAGGCGGCCGTTCAACCGGCCCGAGCGCGATCCGAGTTGAGGTCGAGGCGGGCGAGCAGCGCCGCGAGCAGCTGCTCGGCGGCGGCCGGCGCGTGCGCGAGGTACAGCGAGGGCTCGTTGAGCTCCAGCTCGAGCACGCACGGGCGGTGGGCCGCGTCGTGGATCAGGTCGACGCGCGCGTACAGCAGCTCGCCGAACGGCAGCCGCGCCAGCACGCGCTGCGCGAGAGCGAGCTCGGCGGCATCCGGGATGCGCACGCTGATCTCCTCGGGCGCGAACAGCGCGGCGGTCGCGGGCGCACCCGCCGGCAGCATCGGCCCCTTGCGCACCGCGTGGCTGAAGCGGCCGGCGATGAAGACGAGCGCGCTCTCGCCGTGGTCATCCACGCCCTCGAGGTAGGGTTGCAGCATCACGCTGCGCCGCGCGGCGAGCAGGTAGCCGATGTGCGCGAGGATCTCGGCGGTGGCGCCGCGGGGGTGACGGCGCGCGTCGCGCGAGCCGGCCCCGATCGCCGGCTTCACGACCAGCTGCGCGCAGCGCTGCTGCGCCAGGAATTCCGCGAGCACCCGCGGCGCATCGGCGCCGGGCTCGGCGAAGGTCGTAGGTACTACCGCCGCGCCGGCCTGCGCTAGCTCGCGCAGGTAGTGCTTGTCGCAGTTCCAGCGCACCACCGCGAGCGGGTTCATGAGCGTGGTGAGGGCGGCGGTGCGCTCCGCCCAGGCGAGGAACTGCGGTAGCCGCTCGGCGTAATCCCATGCCGAGCGCAGCAGCGCCGCATCGAAGCGCGCCCACTCCACCCCCGGATCGTCCCAGTCCGCGATCTCGGCATGCACGCCACGGGCGGCGCAGGCGGCCAGCAGCGGCGGCATGTCCTCATCGAGCCCGCGCGCGGCGTGCGCGCTCACCAGCGCCAGCGCCGCCGTCACTCGCGGATTCCCGTGCCGCGGTTCATCAGCCCGACCGCCGTGGTGAACAGCACGATCGCCGCCGCCAGCATCAGCGCGAAGGCGCTGCCGACCTCGACGTCGGAGACGCCGAGAAAGCCAAAGCGGAAGGCGTTCACCATGTAGAGGATGGGATTGACGAAGGACAGCTGCCGCGCCCACTCGGGCAGCAGGCTCACCGAGTAAAACACGCCGCCGAAGTAGGTGAGCGGGGTGAGGACGAACGCCGGAATCCAGTTGACCTGGTCGAAGTTCTTGGCGAACAGCGCGTTGAGAAAACCGCCGAGCGCGAAGGTCACCGAGGTCAGCAGCAACGCCGCCAGCACCACCAACAGGTGATGCACCTGCAGGTGCGTGAACACCAGTGACACGACGGTCACCGCCACGCCCACCAGCACGCCGCGCACCACCCCGCCGGTGGCGTAACCGGCGACGATCACCCAGTTCGGCAGCGGCGACACCAGCAGCTCCTCGACGTGCTTGCCGAACTTGGCGCCGAAGAACGAGGCGACCACGTTGCCGTAGGAGTTGGTGATGACCGACATCATGATCAGGCCGGGCGCGATGTACTGCTTGTAGTCGAAGCCGCCCATGGAGCCGACGCGCCGCCCGATGAGACTGCCGAAAATCGCAAAATACAGCACCGCGGTCACCACCGACGGCACGATGGTCTGACCCCAGATGCGGATGATGCGGCCGTACTCGCGGATGACGATGGTCTTGTAGCCGATCCAGCGCACCACGTTGAGCCGCACCGGCGGCGCATCGGGCAGCGCCACGCTGCTCATGGGACCCCCGCCCCGACGCGCGCGGCCGCCGGCGGCGCCGCCGCGGCGCGCGGCCCCTCGCCCGGCGCGCCGCGCCCCTCGACCAGCTGCATGAAGATCTCCTCCAGTCGGTTCACCTTGTTGCGCATGGAGAGCACCTCGATGCCGAGCGCGGAGAGCCGCGCGAAGATGTCATTGAGGCTCTCGTCGTTGGACACCTCCAGCTCGAGGGTGTGATCGTCGACCAGCGCGACCACGTAGCCGGGCAGCGACGGCGCCGCGGCGAGCGGCTCGCGCACGTTGAGCACGAAGGTCTGCACGTGCAGCCGGCGCAGCAGGCTGCTCATGCGGTCGCGCTCGACGATGCGCCCGCCGTTGATGATGGCGATGTTGCGGCACAGCGTCTCGGCCTCCTCGAGGTAATGGGTGGTGAGGATGATGGTGGTGCCGCGCGCGTTGATCTCGCGCAGGAAATCCCACATGGAGCGGCGGATCTCGATGTCGACGCCGGCGCTGGGCTCGTCGAGTATCAGCAGTCGCGGCTCGTGCATCAGTGCGCGCGCGATCATCAGGCGGCGCTTCATGCCGCCGGACAGCCCGCGCGAGATGCCGTTGCGCTTGTCCCACAGCTGCAGCTGCTTCAGGTACTGCTCGGCGCGGCGGCGCGCCACCGGACGCGGGATGCCGTAGAAGCCCGCCTGGTTCACTACGATGGTGTAGGGCGACTCGAACATGTTGAAGTTGAGTTCCTGCGGCACGACGCCGATACAGGCCTTGGCCGCCTCGAGCTCGGTGTCGATGCTGTGCCCGAACACGCGCGCCACGCCCGCCGTCTTGTTGACCAGCGAGGTGATGATGCCGATGAGCGTGGTCTTGCCCGCGCCGTTGGGTCCGAGCAGGGCGAAGAAATCGCCGCGCTCGACCTCCAGATCCACACCGAGCAGCGCCTGCACGCCGTTCCTGTAGGTCTTGGTCAGTCCCTGTACCGACAGTGCATTCATGGCGGGGAGGATCGGGGCAACGGCGGGCGAGTGCAAGTGATGCGCGTCGCACGCGCACGCCGCTCGCCGCTCGCCGCGCACGCAGCTCGCCGCGCGCGGCTTGCCGGCCGCGCGTCGCTCTCAGTCTGCCTCGGGCGGGGGATTGACTTTGCCTGGCACGGAACGCATCAGCTCGCGGTCTTCAGCAGCGCGCCGCCGACGCCACTGACGGCATCGGCCTCGACAGCGGCCGACCAGCCGTCGCGGCCGCGCGCCTTGGTGGCGTACAGCGCAAGGTCGGCGCGCTGTACCGCGTGCTCGTGGGAATAATCGCCGCCGCGCTGGTACCAGCGCAGGTACAGGCGCGGCGAGGTGAGCCCCATCATGATGAGCACCAGCGGCAGCTGCAGGCCGAAGCGCCAGACGTCCGGACGCGCCAGGCGCGGGCCGACCAGCAGCCAGTGATCGATGATCGTGAAGCCGAGCACCGTGGACAGCGCCACGACCAGGCTCATGCGGATCCATGGCCGCGCCGCCGCGCGGTAACTCAACAGGAATTGGCGTTCGAGCTCGCGGTCGCGAAAGCGCAGTTGCAGTGGCCGGGTACGCAGCACCGTGCCGGACGAATCGTCCCGTGCCTGCGTACCGCGCAAACGCCGCCCCCTTCAGCGCGCCGGAGAGTTCCTAGCGCAGTGGATCGGGCTCACGCTCCTGACGTGGCCGGGAGGATGCCTTCACGCGCGTACGCCACACTTCGTACGGATCCCAGCCGGAACGTGAGTAAGAGATTGCGTCGAGGCGATCCACGGTCCCGGTGAATTCTTCATTGGCCGCCCGGATCGCCGGTGGGCCTGCGGTAAGTCCTTCCGCGCCTTTCCTTTTCATCAGTTCGCACTCCTGCTTATTGTCGAAGTGACTCTTGGTGCTTCCATTCGGCCCGCCGACCTTCCGTAGTGCGACGTGGCTCACGAAGTTTATGTCGTCCCGACGGCAAAAGCTAACCGGTCAAACTGCTGATTATGTTAAAGTTAGTGCGAGGTTAACGGCGGCTGAACAAATTTCAGACGAGTGCGCCGTCAATCGGCGAAATAGCGCGCCAGATATTCGGCGAACGTTCCCCGGTCCGAGGCCTCGATCTTCTGCTGCGCCGCAAGCGAGTCCGCCGCTTCCTCGGAAAACTCGCGCAGGCGTTCCTGGTTGGGCGGGTACAAGTCCAGGAAATAGGCCTTGTGCGTCGCGGACATGCGCAGCGCGAGGTCGAAGAAGGACTCCCCCGCCGTGAGCTCGGCCATCATGCGCGCCGACGGGGTGAGCGCCACGTCCTCGACCTTGGCGGACTGCGTGGCGAGCGCCTGGGAGTACGGACGCGTCGCATCGCCCCGGTCGAGCACGTCGCAAATGCCCGACATCGAGTCAAGCAGCTCGCGCGCCCATTCGAGCATCGGCACCGCGCGCCCCTCGCGCGACAGCGTCAGCCCCGGCTCGCGGCCGCGGCGCGCCACGCGCAGATGGTTCTCGTCGAGCGCGGCGTGCTCGGCTGCCTCGATCGGCGGGCTGTCCTTCATCAGGCACAGCGCGAGGAAGGCCTCGAGGAAGCGCAGCTTGTTCTGGTTCACGCCGACCGGATCGAACGCGCTGACGTCGAGTGCGCGCACCTCGACGTATTCGACGCCGGCGCGGCGCAACGCCTTGGTGGGGCGCTCGCCGGAGCGCGCCACGCGCTTCGGGCGGATGAAGCTGTAGTACTCGTTCTCGATCTGCAGGATGTTGGCGTTGAGCTGGCGGTACTCGCCGTTCACCAGCACACCGAGCGCCTCGTACGGCGGATGCGGCGTGGTAATGGCGCGCGTCAGGTCGCGCACGTACTCGTCCAGGCTGTTGACCGAGACCGCCAGGCCCGCCTGGTTGCGGTTGCGGTAGCCGACGTCGCTCATGCGCAGGCTGGTGGCGTACGGCTCGAACGCGGTGCCGGGGCCGAAGTCGGTAAGGCCCGCCGGTCGGCCGCGCAGGAAGGACTTGCACACCACCGGCGATACCCCGAACAGGTACAGCACCAGCCAGCCGTAGCGGCGGTAGTTGCGCAGCAGGTCGAAATAACTGGCCGAGACGAACGCCGCATCGTGCGCAGACGCGGCGCGCACCGCCGCCCACGCTTCCCAGAACGGCAGCGGGAAGGAGTAGTTGAAGTGCACGCCGGAGATCGCCTGCATCATGCGCCCGTAGCGCAGGCCGAGGCCGTTGCGATACACGGTCTTCATGCGCCCGACGTGCGAGCTGCCGAATTGCGCCAGCGGAATGTCCTCGTCGCGCGCGATGGCGCACGGCATGCTGGTCGCCCACAGCAGCTCCTCGCCGAGGTGGCGGTAGACGAACTGGTGCAGGTCGAGCAGGTACTGCAGCAGCTCCCAGCTGTGCACGAAGGCCGGCGTTACCAGCTCGATGAGCGCCTCGGAATAATCGGTGGTGATGTGCTCGTTGGTGAGCGCGGATCCGAGCAGCCGCGGATGCGCAGTACGCGCCAGGCTGCCGTCGGGCATGACGCGCAGCGACTCCTTCTCCACGCCCTTGCGGCCGCCCTGCAGTATCTGCGGCTGGCCGCTGTTGACGAGGCTGGACTGGCGTCGCTCGAAGACGCGATCGATGCCGGGTCTGCTCATGATGTTGGCTACTCTAGCGCAACGCCCGCAGCAGGCTGCAGCCGACGCACAGGGTGAGCGCGGCGAGCGGCGTGCCGCGGCGGCTCTGCAACACGAGGAACGCGGCGGCGGCGATGGCCGCATCAAGACCGTCGTGCACCCCTTGGGTCCACAGCGGGTCGTAGAGCGCCGCGGCGAGAATCCCCACCACCGCCGCGTTGATGCCGGTGAGCGCGGCGCGCAGCCGCGCGGCGTGCGCCAGGCGCTGCCACAGCGACGCTCCGGCTACGGCGAGCAGCAGCCCGGGGAGGAAGATGCAAACCAGGGCGACGGCGGCGCCGGGCGCGGCCGCGGCCGGCAGCGCCAGTGCCCCGAGGTAGGCGGCGACCGCGAACAGCGGCCCGGGCATCGCCTGCGCCAGGCCGTAGCCGCCGAGGAAACCGTCGTCGCTGATCCAGCCGTGCGGCACGAGGGCATCGCGCAGCAGCGGCAGCACCACGTGGCCGCCGCCGAACACCAGCGCGCCCGCATCATAGAAGACCGCCGCCAGCGCCACGGGACTGTGCGGCGCCAGCCGCGCGAGCAGCGCGAGGCCGACGAGCAGCAACACAAACACGCCGAGCGCCGTCCAGCCGGCGCGCTGCGCCCTCAATGCGGGCGCGGCACCCGCCGCGAGTGGCCGACAGCACAGTGCCCCGACGAGCGCCGCACCGGCGAGCACGGCGAGCTGCGCGCGGCTGCCGCCGAGCCATAGCAGCAGTCCCGCGGCGGCGGCCGCGAGCAGCCAGGTCGCGGCATCAGTGCACAAGCGGCGCGCCATGCTCCACACCGCCTGCGCGACCACCGCGACCGCGATCAGCTTCAGCCCCGCGAGCAGCGCGAGCCCGAAGCGCCCCTGCAGCCGCGTGGCCGCGAGCGCCGCGCCGTACAGCAGCAGCGCCGAGGGCAGCGTGAAGCCCGCCCAGGCGGCGAGCGCGCCGCGCCAGCCGGCGCGCTGCAGGCCGATCAGAAAGCCCACCTGGCTGCTGGTCGGACCGGGCAGTATGTGACACAACGACACCAGCGCGCCGTAGCTCTCGGCACTCAGCCAGTGCCGTTCGCGCACGTAGGCGCGCTCGAAATAGCCGATGTGCGCGAGCGGACCGCCGAAGGAGGTGAGGCCGAGCTGCAGCGCGACGCGCAGCACCTCCGCCGCGCTGCCCTGCGGAGCCTCAGCGGCGAGCGGAGCGGTGCCCGGCACGCGTGCCCATCCCGCGGGGACGATGAAGCGCGCCGGCTGCCTCGCTAGGGCGAGGCGAACACGTCGCCGCGCCACGGCCGGTCGGCGCGGTAGGCGGCGAGCTGGGCGCCAAGTGCGCGTGTGTCCCAGCCGAGGGTGAGGGCCTTCTGCTGCGCGAGCCGTTGCTGCGCCACCGCGGTGTGGAAATCTCCCGCGCTGGCGTAAGCGGCGGCCACCGCTGCGAACATCTCCGGGTCGGACTGAATGTCACCGCCCTGCAGCTGCTGCGCCAGAGTGAGCGCGGTGTGCGCATCACGTACCTCGTCCAGCGGCGATGCGGCGAGCAGCGCGACCACGTGCTTGCGCACGTAGTAGCTGCCCGAAGCCGCGGCCGCCACCAGTGCGGCGCGCGCCTGCGTGACCTGTGCCGCGGTCGGCGTGCCGCGCAGCAGCTCGGACGCGACCAGCACCTGTGCGGCAGCATCGCCGCCGGCGGCGGCGTGGGTCAGCCATACGCCTCCGTCCGCACGCGGGTGGCACCCGGCCGTCGCGCGCAGCTGGCTGCCGACCCAGTACTGTGCCTGCGGGCCGCCGGCGCGCGCGGCCGACAGCAGCAGCCCCGCAGCTCTCGCACTGGTGAGCCCGAGCGAGCTCTCGAAGGTCGCGGCGAGACCGAGCAGGTACTCACCGTGGCTGTCGCCGGCCGCCGCCGCGCTGCGCGCCTGCTGCAACGGCTCGAGCTGCGCGAGCGGGCCGGCGCCTGCCACGGCAAACACCTGCTTGGTCTGCAGGCGATACGCGACCGGCTGGCCGTTGCGCATCGCGGGGACGAAACGGGAATTGAGCCATGCCTCGATGGCCGCCGCGGCGAAGCGCTGCTCCGGTACGGCGAGCAGTACCTCCGGGTCGCGCGCGAAGCCGTCGGTGCCGATGGTGAGCGCGGTGATGACCAGCGCCTGCTGGCGCTGCCCGCCCGGCTGCTGCGGATAGTCCGGCTCCGGCGCAGACAGTACGCGCGGTGCGAGCGTGTCGGTGCAGCTGAAGTCCGGATCGAACACGCCCTGCACCCGCAGTGCCTCGTGCCCGTAGCGCCCGACGATCGCGGCAGCCGTGCGCGCATCCTCGGAGCTCAACCCGGCGCTGAGCGTTGCGAGGCGCTTGTTGACGAGCTGCTCGCAGCCGTTGCCGGCCGCGGCCTCGAGCCAGCCCACGCCGCTGGCAGAGTCGCGCGGGCCGCCCTGACCCTGGAGCGCCATGGCAGCGAGGTTGAACTGCGAGGAACAGTCGCCGAGCTCAGCCAGCGCCAGGAACTCGCCGTGCGCCGCGTCGTAGCGCTGCGCGTTGTAGTCCTGCATGGCCTGCTGGAAATCCGCGTACGCGCAGGCGCTGCCGAGCAGCGCCGCTGCGGCGAAGACACGCGCAACCGGCTTAGTCATGTGCATCCTCCCCCGCGCACCCTCAGCGCTCGAGAATGGCCGTGACGCCCATGCCGCCGGCGGTGCACACCGAGATCAGGCCGCGCCTGGCGCGCGCATCCCCGGCGAGAATCTTGGCGAGCGTGGCGACGATGCGCGTGCCGGTGGCGGCGAACGGGTGGCCGAGGGCCACGCTGCCACCCTTCACGTTCAGGCGCGCGCGGTCGATGCGTCCGAGCGGCGCGGCGAGGCCGAGCGCGTCGCGGCAGTAATCCGCCGACTCCCACGCCTTGAGCGTGCACAGCACCTGCGCGGCGAACGCTTCGTGAATCTCGTAGTAATCGAAGTCCTGCAGGGCGAGTCCGGCATCGGTGAGCATCGCCGCCACGGCGTAGGTCGGCGCCATGAGCAGGCCCTCCTTGCCGGTGGCGAAGTCCACTGCCCACGCCTTGCCGTGGCTCAGGTAGGCGAGCACCGGCAGGTTGCGCTGCGCCGCCCATTCGGGAGTCGCGAGCAGCACCGCGCTCGCCCCATCGGTGAGCGGCGTGCTGTTGCCGGCGGTGAGCGTACCGTCGGCGGCGAAGCTCGGCTTGAGCTTGGCGAGCTTCTCCACGCTCGAGTCGGCGCGCACGTTATTGTCGCTCTTCAGCCCCTGATACTCGATCACCAGGTCGTCGTAGAAACCTTCACGCCACGCGCTGGCGGCGTGCACGTGGCTCTCGTAGGCGAGCTGATCCTGGTCGGTGCGCGCGATATGCCAGGCCTTCGCCATGATCTCGGCGCTCTGCCCCATCGACAGCCCGGTGCGCGGCTCGATCACCGCCGGCAGCACCGGCTTGAAGTACCGCGGCCGCAGGCCGAACCACGGCGCGAGGCGCTGGCGCAGATTGCGCCCGCGGTAGCTCGTGAGCAGCAGCTGCTGGTAGGCACGCGGGTAGACCACCGGCGGATCGCTCACCGTGTCCGTGCCGCCGGCGATCCCGGCCTCGATCTGCCCGAGTGCGATCTTGTTGCCGATGTCGATGGCCGCTTCCAGGCTCGTGCCGCAGGCGCGCTGCATGTCCACGCCCGGGGTGTGCGGGTCGAGCCCGCTCGAGAGCACGCACTCGCGCGTCAGGTTGTAGTCCTTCGAGTGCTTGATGACGGCACCCGCGGCCACGTCGCCGAGCCGCACGCCCTGCAGGTGGAAGCGCTCCACCACGGCGCGAAACGCGGCCGTGAGCATGTCCTGATTGCCGACGGTGGCGTAAGCGGAATAGGAGCGGGCGAAAGGAATGCGTACGCCACCGATGATGGCGACGCGTCTGACAGCGCTACCGACGAGCATGCGTCCCTCCACGGCGCGGCGCGCTAGAATGCCATTCCATGGGGCAATTCACCACCATCATGGCGCGCGACGGCCACGAATTTCAGGCCTGGCTCGCCGCGCCCCCGGGACGACCGCACGGCGCACTGCTGGTGATCCAGGAGATCTTCGGCGTCAACGGCCACATCCGCCAGCTGACCGACGGCTTCGCCGCGCAGGGCTATACCGCCATCGCGCCGTGCCTGTTCGATCGGGTACGCCGCGGCATCGAGCTCGACTACACCCCGGCGGGCATGCAGGAAGGCGCGGGCTACGTGAAGCAGCTGCAGCAGGAGGCGACGCTGCGCGATCTCGCGGCGGCGCTGGCCGTGGTGAAGCACTCCGGCCGCAGCGGCGCGGTCGGCTACTGCTGGGGTGGCATGTTGGCGTACCTGACCGCCTGCCGGCTGCCGGTGGCGTGCGCGGTGGTCTATTACGGAAAGGTTGCCGCCTGCCTCGAGGAGCGGCCGAAGTGTCCGGTGATGTATCACTTCGGCGCCGACGACCAGAGCATCCCGGCGGCCGACGTCGAGCGGGTGCGTGCCGCCCACCCCGAGTCGCCGCTGTACGTGTACGCGGGTGCCGGCCACGGCTTCAACTGCGAGCAGCGCGGCAGTTACCAGCCGCAAGCCGCCGCCCTGGCCCGCACGCGCACGCTCGAATTCTTCGCCCGCTACCTGAGCGGCGCCGCGGACGCCGGGCGCGCCGCGGCTGACAACCCGGATTCCAACACCTGACCTGACACATATGAAACTGCGTGATCCCGATCTGCTGCGCACGCGCGCCTTCATCGGCGGCAACTGGGTCGAGGCGAGCGACGGCGCGACGCTCGCGGTCGTCAATCCGGCGAGCGGCGAGAGCCTCGGTACCGTGCCGAACATGGGCGTCGCCGACACGCGGCGCGCCATCGAGGCGGCCGCGCGGGCCTTCCCGGCCTGGGCGGCGCTCACCGCCAGAGAGCGCGCTGCGATCCTGCGCCGCTGGTACGAGCTGCTGATGGCCAACCAGGAGGACCTGGCGACGCTCATGACTGCCGAGCAGGGCAAGCCGCTCAGCGAGGCCAAGGGGGAGATCGCCTATGGGGCCGCGTTCATCGAGTGGTTCGCCGAGGAAGGCAAGCGCCTGTATGGCGACGTGATTCCGCCGCATCAGGCCGACAAGCGCCTGCTGGTGCTGCGCCAGCCGGTAGGCGTGGTGGCCGCGATCACGCCGTGGAACTTCCCGCTCGCCATGATCACCCGCAAGGCAGGTCCGGCGCTTGCCGCCGGCTGCACCTTCATCTGCAAGCCGGCGAGCCAGACGCCCTACTCGGCGCTCGCGGCCGCGGCGCTCGCCGCGCGCGCCGGAATTCCGCCCGGTGTCCTCAATGTGGTGACGGGCAGCGCCACCGCCATCGGCGGCGAGATGACGTCCAACCCCGCGGTGCGCAAGGTGACCTTCACCGGTTCCACCGAGGTCGGCAAGAAGCTGATGGCGCAGTGCGCCGGCACGGTGAAGAAGATCACCATGGAGCTCGGCGGCAATGCCCCGTTCATCGTCTTCGAGGATGCCGATCTCGACGCCGCGGTCGTCGGCGCCATCGCCAGCAAGTACCGCAACACCGGGCAGACCTGCGTGTGCGCCAACCGCCTGCTGGTGCAGGCGCCGGTGTACGAGGCGTTCACGAAAAAACTGGTGCAGGCGGTGGCAAAGCTGCGCGTCGGCGACGGCCTCAAGGGCCCGGTCGACCAGGGGCCGCTGATCGACGCCAAGGCGCTCGCCAAGGTGGAGCAGCACCTCGCGGATGCGCTCGCCAAGGGCGCGCACATCGCGCAGGGCGGCAAGCGCCATGCGCTCGGCGGGACGTTCTTCGAGCCGACCGTGGTCACCGAGGTGACGCCCGCGATGCTCATGGCGCGCGAGGAAACCTTCGGTCCGGTGGCGCCGCTGTTTCGCTTCGAGACCGAGGCCGATGCCATTCACATGGCGAACGACACCGAGTTCGGTCTTGCCGCCTACTTCTATACGCGCGACCTGGCGCGCTCCTGGCGCGTCGGCGAAGCGCTCGAGTACGGCATGGTCGGGATCAACACCGGGCTGTTCTCCACCGAGGTCGCCCCGTTCGGCGGGGTCAAGGAGTCCGGCGTCGGGCGCGAGGGCTCGAAGTACGGCATCCTCGATTACACCGAGCTGAAGTTCCTGTGCGTCGGGCTCGGCTGAACCATGCGCTACACCAGCCCGACCGAACCGCCGCGTGACGGCGCTGAACGTATCGGCATCCTGCTGGTCAACTCCGGCACGCCGCGGGCACCGACCGCGCGCGCGGTGCGTGCCTTTCTCGCCCCGTTCCTCGCCGACCCGCGCGTGGTGGAGCTGCCGCGCGCGCTGTGGCTGCCGCTGCTGTACGGCGGCATCCTGCCGTGGCGGCCGGCGCGCGTGGCGCGCAAGTACCGCCTGATCTGGACCGCCGCGGGCTCACCGCTCGCCGACCTGAGCGAGCGGCTGCGTAACGAGCTCGCCGCTGCGCTGGCGCAGCGCGTGCTCGCGCCGCTGTCGGTGGAGCTCGGCATGCTGTACAGCGACCCGGGCGTGCCCGCGGCGCTGCGGCGGCTGCGCGACGCCGGCGCGCAGCGCCTGCTGGTGCTGCCGCTGTTTCCGCAGTATTGCGGCGCGACCACCGGTGCGGTCCACGACCAGGTGAGCGCGGAGCTGCGCCGCTGGCGCGCGGTGCCGGACCTGCACTTCGTCGCCGACTACCACGACGATCCCGGCTACATCGAGGCGCTGCGCGCGAGCGTCAGCACACACTGGCAGGCGCACGGGCGTAGCGCGCACCTGCTGATGTCCTTTCACGGCATCCCGGAAAGCTATACCCGCGCGGGCGACCCGTACTTCCGGCACTGCCAGGCGACCGCGCGCCTGCTGGCGGATGAGCTGCTGCTGCGCGAGGGCGAGTGGAGCGTCAGCTTCCAGTCGCGCTTCGGCCGCGCAGCGTGGCTCGGGCCCGCCACCAGCACCGTGCTCGCCGGGATGCCGGCGCGCGGCGTGCGCGAGGTGTGCGTTGTATGCCCGGGGTTTGCGGTTGACTGCCTCGAGACTCTCGAGGAGATCGACCTGGAGAACCGCCAGACCTTCATGCGTGCCGGCGGCGAGCACTTCGAGTACGTGCCGGCGCTCAACGAGCGCAGCAGCCACGCGCTGTGCCTGGCCGATCTGCTGGCGCAGCATTGTCAGGGCTGGACCAACGCGCTGCAGGAGCGGCTGGCGAACGCCGCGCGCGGCACCTCCGCCTGATGCCGGGCGCAGCACCGCTGCCGCTGCTGGGGAGCTTTCACGAGCTGAGCGTGGTGGCCGCGGACGTGCCGGCCACGGTGGCGTTCTACGAGCGCCTCGGCTTCACCCACGCGCCCACCGGCGATGCCTTCACGCACCCCTACGGCGTGCTCACCGACGGGCGGCTGTTTGTCGGTGTGCACGCGCGCGCCGGGCCCTCCCCGACGCTCACCTTCGTGCGTCCCGGGATCGCCGCGACCCTCGCAGCCTTTGCGGGTGCGGGCATCGAGCTCACGCGCTGCCGCACCGGTGAGGAAGTCTTCAACGAGATCGCGTTCGCCGACCCCTCCGGACATGCGATCGCGGTGCTCGAAGCGCGCACCTACTCGCCGGTCGCGCGCGCCGCGACCGAGCCTTCGCTGTGCGGGGATTTCGCCGAGGTGAGCCTGCCGGCGGCCGATTTCGCCGCCGCCCAGGTCTTCTGGGAGCCGCTCGGCTTCGTCGCTGAAGAGCTGCAACTGCCCTACCCGCGCCTCGCACTCACCAGCGATCGCCTCGACCTGGCGTTCCACTCCCCGCAGCTGTGCGACCGGCCCATGCTGGTGTTTCGCAGCGCCGGGATCGCGGCGCGGCTGGCACGGCTCACCGAGCTTGGTTTCGCGCTGCACGGCGCGCCGGCGGATGCCCCGGGTGCGCTGCTGCAGGACCCCGCAGGCGGCGTGCTGCTGCTGCTCGAAGCGGATGAGTGAGACGAGCGGAAGCTGCCGTGCGGCCATCCGCGCCGCCGCGCCGCGGTGCCGCGCGCGTCGCGCGTGCCGCGCGTGCCGCGCGTGCCTGTCTTGCCGGCGCGCTGCGCGGCATCGACAATAGCCGCGACAATAAGACTAAAGGAATCAGCATGCGATTCAGCCCGCTCACCTGCGCGATAGCGCTGCTCGTCTCGATCCCGGCCTTCGGCGACGGCGGCATGTGGACCTTCGATAATTTCCCGCAGCAGCTCGTCAAGAGTAAGTACGGCGTCGACATCGACGCTGCGTGGCTCGAGCGCGTGCGCACCGCAACCATCCGCCTGTCCAACTGCACCGCCTCCTTCGTGTCCGCCAGCGGGCTGATCCTCACCAATCACCACTGTGCGGCGGCCTGCCTCGACGACCACTCGACTGCCGAGCGCAACCTGGTGCGCGACGGCTTTCTCGCCCGCAGCCGCGAGGAGGAGCTCAAGTGCGGCACGCAGGTCGCCGACGTGCTGATGGAGACGCAGAACGTCACCGCGCAGGTTGCTGCGGCGCTCAAGGGCCTGGACGAGAAGGCCGCCAACGACAAGCGCAAGCAGACCCTCACGCAGCTCGAGCAGCAGTGCGAGGAGGACAGCCGCCACGGCAAATCCGGCCCGCTGAAGTGCGAATCGGTGGATCTCTACCAGGGCGGCCAGTACTGGCTCTACAAGTACCATCGCTACGACGACGTACGCCTGGTGTTCGCGCCCGAGGACGGCATTGCCGCCTTCGGCGGCGATCCGGACAACTTCCAGTTTCCGCGCTGGTGCCTGGACATGTCGGTGCTGCGCGCCTACGGGCACGACGGCAAGCCGGCGTCCACGCCGAACTTCCTGTCGATACGGCCGCAGGGACCGGAAAGTGGCGAGGTGGTGTTCGTCTCCGGGCATCCGGGCACGACCGACCGGCTGCTCACGGTGGCGCAGCTCGAAACGCTGCGCGACGTCGATCTGCCGCGCTTCCTGCTGCGCGGCTCGGAGCTGCGCGGCCGCTACATCCAGTTCGGCAAGAGCGGCGCGGAAGCCGCGCGCATCGTGGAGGACCCGCTCAACTCGCTGGAAAATACCATCAAGGTGCGCCGCAAGCAGCTCGATGCGCTGCTCGATGACCGCCTGCTGCAGGCCAAGCGCGGGGAAGAGAAGGAGTTGCGCGACAAGGTGGCCGCCGATGCGCAGCTCGCGGCGCAGATGGGCGACCCGTGGGCCGACATCGCCCGGGCACAGGTGCAGGTGCACGAGCTGTACCTGCCGTACACTTTCCTCGAGCAGGCCGCCGGCTTCAACAGCCAGCTGTTCCGCTACGCCCGCACGCTGGTGCGCGCGGCCGCCGAGCGCGCCAAACCCAATACCGAGCGCTTGCGCGAGTACCGTGACGCGGCACTGCCGCGGGTGCAGCAGCGGCTGCTCGCGCCGGTACCCATCTATCCCCAGCTGGACAAGCTGACGCTGTCGTTCGGACTCGAGCGCATGCGCGAGTGGCTCGGCCCGGATGCGCCGATCGTGCGGCAGCTGCTGGTGAAGGATTCGCCCGACACGCTCGCCGCCCGCGCGGTCGACGGCTCGAAGCTCGCCGATCCGCAGGTGCGCAAACAGCTCTGGGACGGCGGCGCCGCTGCGGTGGATGCCTCGCACGACCCGATGATCGAGCTGGCGCGCGCGGTGGACGGGCCGGCGCGCGCCGTGCGCAAGCGCTACGAGGACGAGGTCGAGGCGCCCGAGCAGGCCGCTGCCGAGAAGATCGCGCGGGCGCGCTTCGCGATCTACGGCACGAGCCTTTCGCCCGATGCCACCTTCACGCTGCGGCTCAACTTCGGCACCGTGACCGGCTGGCGCGAGGACGGGCGCGAAATCGAGCCCTTCACGCATCTGCGCGGGCTGTTCGAGCGCGCCACCGACCAGGACCCGTTCCGCGTCCCGGACAGCTGGAGCGCGGCACGCGGCCGGCTCGACATGGATACGCGCTTCGACCTGTCGACCAGCAGCGACATCGTCGGCGGCAACTCCGGCAGCCCGCTGATCGATCGCCACGGCCGTATGGTTGGACTGATGTTCGACGGCAACATCCACTCCATCGCCGGCTCCTACTGGTACGACCCCGAGCTCAATCGCGCGGTTGCCGTAGGCCCGACGATCATGCTGGAGGGACTGCGCAAGGTGTACAAGGCGCAGGCGCTGCTCGCCGAGCTCGGATTGCACTAAACGTTTATTTTTGCTCGGCCGGCGAATGCGTGACGGACGCGAGGTGCGCCACGATGCGAAAAGCAACCTGCATCTCATCCTGCACCTGCAGCGCGCCGAGCATCGCGCTGAAAGGCGTGAGTCCCAGCTCGCTCTGCCTCAAGCTGGTCGCGCCGCTGAGCGTCAGCGTGCCGCCGGCAAGCTCGTAGCGCACCGGCACGGCGAAGCTGCGCTGCCGGCCGCGTACCGTGGCCTGCACCTGCGCCAGCAGCGTGCCCGTGACGGACGCCGGCGCAGCGCCGGGCGCGCCGCCGCCGCCATCCCCGGCAGGGCCGGCATCCGCGTCGAGATTCGCTTGCAGCACGATCTCGGGAAATTCGCCGGCATCGAGCAGCGCCTCGCCGAGCATGTTGTGCCGCGTGCCCTCTTTGGCGCCCTCGGACACGTCGGGCGGAAAGTCGGCGCCGGACTGCTGCGCGCGCAGCGATGCCTCATCGACGCTGAGCGTCGCGACGGGAACCTGGATCTCGCAGCGGCTGCGCCGGATGTCGGCCGGCACGTAGATGCTGCCACCAAGCTGGTGCGAGGCGATCACGTGGTTGTGACCGACGCTGGCGAGCGCGCCGCCGCGGTAGACGAGGATGGTGAGCAGCGATGCCGGGCCGTCGATGTCGTACGGCTCGCCCTGCAGCGGCGTAACGCCGGCAGCCGGCGCGGCAGGCGGCGGCGCGGCGGCGGGCGGGATTGCCGCCGGCGGACGCAGCGGGCAGCCGGCGAGCATCGCCAGCAGCAGCGCTGCCGGCAACAGGAGTTTGCAAGGTCCGCTCACGCGCATTAGCTTAGCGGCATGGCCATGCGAAACACCACGCACCGTTGGGGTACCCTCGCCCAGCTGTTCCACTGGGTGATCGTGCTGCTGATCGTCGCGCAGTTCACTCTCGCCACCTTGTGGGACGATCTGCCGGCCGGGCCGAAGAAGCTCACGCTGCTCGCGCGCCACAAATCGATCGGCATCACCGTGCTCGTGCTCGTGCTCCTGCGCCTCGGCTGGCGCTGGGCGAACCCGACGCCGGCGCTGCCCGACGACCTCAGGCCCTATGAGAGAAAGCTCGCCCGGTTGACCCATGTGCTCCTGTACGTGCTGCTGTTCGCCGTGCCGCTGACGGGCTGGACGATGTCCTCGGCCCGTGGGTTCCCGGTCAGCTGGTTCGGGTTCTTTCAGCTGCCTGACCTGGTGCCGAAGAACAAGGCGCTCTACCACATTCTGGACGACACCCACGTGGTGCTCGCCTGGACGCTGGGCAGTGTCGCCGTGGTCCACTTAGGCGCGGCGCTGCGTCATCACTTCATGCTCAAGGACGACGTGCTGCGGCGCATGCTGCCGATGCGCCTCACCAAGACCCCGGAGCAGCGATGAGCGGCCGCAGGCTCGTGGCGCCTGCGGTGCTGCTGAGCACGTTGGCAGCATTGGCCGCGCTCGCCTGGGGCGCGGACGCGCCGGCGGCGGCGGGTGCCGCGGCCCACTACGGGCTCGATGCGGCGAAGAGCACGCTGCAATTCGACTTCACTCAGGCCGGGGCGAAAAACCGCGGCGCTTTCCGGCGCTTCACGGTCGCGATGGATTTCTCGCCCGACAACCTCGCGGCGAGCCGCCTGCAGGTCAGCATCGAGATGAACTCGTTCGACACCGGCGACCAGGAGCGCGACGACACGCTGCGCAGCGACGACCTTTTCGCGGTGAAGAAATTCCCCCAGGCGCGTTTCAGCGCCGCGCAGATCGTCAGGACCCAGACAGGCTACGAGGCCGTCGGCAAGCTCACCATTCGCGACCAGACGCACGACCTGCGCGTCCCCTTCACGTTCCGTACCGCGACCGAGCAGGGCGCCGCGGTCGGCTACATGAGCGGCAAGACGGCGATCCGGCGTCTCGATTACGGCGTCGGCCAGGGCGACTGGAAAGCGACCGACCAGGTGAGCAACGACGTCGTCGTGTCCTTCGCGCTGCGGCTCAGCGCCGCGCACTGAAAGCCGTTCCGTCCCCTCAGGCTCACAGGGGCGTGCCGTCGCGGCGCGTAGCTTTGCCGCGCGGGTAGGCGAGGTCCACGTCCGGGTCGGTGTAGTAGGCGCTGTCCTCGCCATCGCGGTTGCTGATCTCCAGATACACCGCCGGCCGCTCGCTGCGATTGATCAGCTGATGGCCGTCCTCGGCGCCCGCCGGGAAGCCGGCGCACATGCCCGCACTCAGCAGCTGCTCGCCGCCGTCGCTGCGCAGCACCACCTCCCCCTCCAGCACGTAGACGAACTCGTCCTCGTGCGTGTGCCAGTGGCGCATGGAGGATTCCTTGCCGGGCGGCAGGGTGGTTTGATTGATGCCGATGCGCGTAAGTCCGAGGGCCTCCCCCAGCTGCCGCTTGTGACGCGGCAACACGCGCGAGCGGTAGGGCTCGGGGTAGCCGCAGCGGGAGATCGCTGCGACGCTGCGCGGATCGAGCGCGGGCTTCTGCAGTGTCATATGCGTTTCCTGTGGTCGCCGCACGGTTGACGGGTGTAGCGGCGTTGGCGAGCATGCCACATCCTCCATGACTGAAATACTCGCTGACGTCGGTGATTGCGTGGATGCGGTGCTGCGCCGGGTGGGACCGCGCATCGTGCTGGCGCTGCCGCTCGGTATCGGCAAGCCCAACGCGCTGGTGAACGAGTTCTATCGCCGCGCGCAGCGCGACCCGCAGCTCGACCTCACCATCATCACCGCGCTGTCGCTGCTCAAGCCCACCGCGGCCTCCGCGCTCGAGGCGCGGCTGCTGACGCCGCTGGCGGAGCGGGTGTTCGGCACTTACCTCGAACCGGAGTACGCGCGTGCCCTGCGTGAGAATCGCGTCCCTGCCAACGTACACGTCATCGAGTTCTACCTGGCGCCCGGCGCGTTCCTGACTTCCAGCCACGCGCAGCGTCACTACCTGTGCGCCAACTACACTCACGTGGCGCGCGCGGTGCTGGCGCGCGGCGTCAACGTGATCGCGCAGCTGGTGGCGCGGCGCACGCTCGACGGGCAGATGCAGCTCAGCCTCGGCTCCAACCCCGACGTGACCGCGGACCTGCTGCCGCAGATTGCCGCCGCGCGCCGCGCAGGCCGCGACATCGTGCTCATCGGCCAGACCCACGGGCAGATGCCGTTCATGGGCGGACATGCCCAGGTGGATCCCGCGCAGTTCGATTTCCTCATTGACGAGGCGCGCTACGACTACGACCTGTTCTGCCCGCCCAATCCGGCGATCGGCACGGCCGAGCACGCCATCGGGCTTTATCTCAGCAGCCTGGTGCGCGACGGCGGCACGCTGCAGGTGGGGATCGGCGAGCTCGGCGAAGCGCTGATGTACGCCCTGCTGCTGCGCCACCAGCAGAATGCTGCCTGGCGCAGCGCCCTCGACGCGCTCGGCCGGCAGAGCGCCGCGGCTGTGATCCGCGACTGCGGGGGCGAGGAGCCGTTCGCCGCGGGACTGTACGCCGCCAGCGAGATGTTCGTGGCGCAGCTGCTCGAGCTGTATCGCGCCGGCATCCTGCGCCGGCGCGTGTACGACTGCCTGCCGCTCGAGCGCATGGTGAGCGACGGCCACAACGGGCGGCGCCTCGATGAGCAGGCGCTCGCGCTGCTGGCGGCCGCGGGCGCCGGCCCGCGCCTCGACGCGGCGCAGTTCGCCACGCTGCAGCACTACGGCGTGTTCCGCCAGGACGTCGAGTTCGCGGACGGCAGCGTGCGCGCCGCGGGCGGCAGCTGGATCCCGGCCGATCTCGCCGACCCGGCGAGCCGCGCACTGCTGGCGCGCGAGTGCCTGGGGAGTGAGCTGCGCAACGGCCAGGTGCTGCACGCCGGATTCTTCCTGGGTCCGCGCGGCTTCTACGCCGCGCTGCGCGAGCTGCCCGAGAGCGAGCGCGCGCAGCTCGGCATGCGCGGCGTGGAGTTCGTCAACCAGCTGTACGGCGCCGACCAGGAGCTGCGCATCCTGCAGCGCCGCGCCGCGCGCTGCGTCAACACCTGCATGATGGTGACGCTGCTCGGGGCGGCGGTGTCCGACGCCCTGGAGAGCGGCCAGGTGGTGAGCGGCGTCGGCGGTCAATACAACTTCGTCGCCATGGCGCACGCCCTGCCCGGCGGGCGCTCGATCCTGTGCCTGCGCGCCACGCGCACCCGTCACGGCCGCACCACCTCCAACATCCTGTGGAGCTATGGCCACGAGACCATCCCGCGCCACCTGCGCGATGTCGTGGTGACCGAGTACGGCGTCGCCGACCTGCGCGGCCGCACCGACGAGGAGGTGATCGCCGCGCTGCTGAACATCGCCGACTCGCGCTTCCAGGACACGCTGCTGGGGCACGCCAGGGAGGCGGGCAAGATCGGCGCCGATTACCGCGTCCCGGACGCGTTCCGCAACAATCTGCCCGGGCGGCTCCGTGGCGCGCTGGCGGCGCATCGCACCCACGGCTACTTCAGCGAGTACCCCTTCGGCACCGACCTCACCGCCGAGGAGACCGCGCTGGCGCGCGCGCTGCAGTCACTCGATGCGCGCAGCGGCAGCCGCTGGGCGCGCTTCAGGATGTTGCTTGCGGCCGTGACGCGCGGCCGGCCGCGCACGGTGCATGCCGCGGCGCTGCAGCGCATGGCACTGCAACAGCCGCGCGGCCTCGCCGAGCGGCTGCAGCAGCGGCTGGTGGTGCTCGGGCTGGACGCTGCGGACTAGCGGCGCTTCGGGCGCCGCCGGCGCGCCGCTTGCGCGGTTGCACCGCGCGAGGGCCGACGCGACGCCGGACGGGCCTTGCTGGCGGATTTCTTGCGCGACGCCGCCTTCTTCACCGCCGCCTTGTTCACCGCCGCCTTCTTCACCGCCTTGCGCTTCGCCTTGGCCTTGGCGGGCTTCGGCTTCGCGGCGGCCGCGGCGGGTTGCGCCGCGGGCACGCCTTGCGTGCCGCGCAGCTGATCGATGATCGCGGGATTCTCCAGCGTCGAGACGTCCTGCGTGATCTCTTCGCCGCGCGCGATCGCCTTCAGCAGCCGCCGCATGATCTTGCCCGAGCGCGTCTTCGGCAGATTGTCGGCGAAGCGGATGTCGTCGGGCTTGGCGACCGGCCCGAGCTGCTGGCCCACCCACTCGCGCAGCTCTTTGGTGAGGGCACTGGTGTCGCCCGCCGGGCGTGGCCCGCGCAGCACGACGTAGGCGAACACCGACTCGCCCTTGACGTCGTGCGGCTTGCCGACGACAGCGGCTTCCGCGACCCGCGGGTTCGCGACCAGCGCCGACTCGATCTCCATCGTGCCGAGGCGGTGTCCGGAGACCTTCAGCACGTCGTCGATCCGCCCCATGATCCAGTAATAGCCGTCCTTGTCGCGATGCGCGCTGTCGCCCGCGACGTAGTAGCGGTTGCCGAACTTCTCCCAGTAGCCGGCGATGTAGCGCTCGTTGTTGCGCCAGATGGTGCGCAGCATCGACGGCCAGGGCTTCCTGATCACGAGATACCCGCCCGCATCGGGGTGTTTGATGGGATGGCCGTGATCGTCGACGATGTCCGCCTCGATCCCCGGCAGCGGCTGCGTGCACGAGCCGGGCTTGGTGGCCGTCACGCCCGGCAAGGGCGCGATGAGAATCGCACCGGTCTCGGTCTGCCACCAGGTATCGACGATCGGGCAGCGGCCAGCGCCGATCATGCGGTGATACCACATCCATGCTTCAGGGTTGATCGGCTCGCCGACGCTGCCGAGCAGCCGCAGCCGCGACAGGTCGTACTTCTTTGGCAGCTCGTCGCCGAGCTTCATGAGTGCGCGGATCGCGGTGGGCGCGGTGTAGAACACCGTGACGCCGTGGTTCTGGCAGTTCCTCCAGAAGCGCCCGCCGTCCGGCACCATCGGCGTGCCCTCGTACATCAGCACCGTCGCACCCATGGCGAGCGGCCCGTAGGCGAGGTAGCTGTGCCCGGTGACCCAGCCGACGTCCGCGGTGCACCAGAACACATCCTCGTCGCGCAGATCGAACACCCACTGCGTGGTGAGCTTGGCACCGAGCAGGTAGCCGCCGGTGGCGTGCTGCACACCCTTGGGCTTGCCGGTGGAGCCGGAGGTGTACAGCAGGAACAACGGATGCTCGGCATCCACCCACTCCGGCTCGCAGGCTGCGGCCTTTCCCTCGATGGCGTCGTGCCACCACACGTCGCGTCCGCGCTTCATGGTGATCGGCTTGGCGGTGCGTTTCAGAACGATGACGTGCTCCACGCTGGCGCAGCCGGAATTGAGCGCCTTGTCGACGGCTGCCTTGAGCTCGATCGCCTGGCCGCCGCGCCAGCCGCCGTCGGCGGTGATCACCATGCGCGCCTCGGTGTCCTCGATGCGGTCCTTGAGCGCCGGCGCCGAGAAGCCGCCGAACACCACCGAGTGAATCGCGCCGATGCGGTTGCAGGCGTGCATGGCGATCAGGATCTCGGGAACCAGCGGCATGTAGATGATGACGCGGTCGCCGCGAGCGATGCCGTGCGCCTTGAGGGCGTTGGCGAAACGGCAAACCTCCGCGTGCAGCTCGCGGTAGCTCAAGCGCCGCACATCGCCCGGTTCACCCTCGAAGATGACGGCGGTCTTGTGCCCGCGTGTCTCGAGGTGAACGTCGAGGCAGTTGAACGAGGCGTTCAGCCGCCCGTCGCTGAACCAGCGGTAATTGGGGGCTTCGCTGTCGTCGAACGGCTGCGTGAAGGGCGTATGCCACTTGAGCTCCGCTCGGGCGAGCTCGGCCCAGAAGCGCACGTGATCGGTGCGCGCCGCCTGGCGCAGCTTCTCGGCATCTGCCGGCTTGATGCGCGCCCGCGCGGTGAACTGCGCCGGCGGGGGAAACAGGCGCTCCTCGAGGAGAGTTGATTGGATGTTCTTATCGGGCATACCTTGCTCCTCAACTCTTCATCTGCCGCGAAAGCGCAGCATAGCCGAATCGCTGCGGCGCGGTCTTCAGCCCGCGACCTGTGCCAGCAGGCGGTCGATCATGGCCGCCGCCTGCCGCATATATCCCCCGCCGAACAGGTTGGCATGGTTGAGCACGTGGTAGAGGTTGTAGAGCTCGGCGCGCAGCGCGGCGCCGGCGGTCAGCGGCGTCAGCGTCTCGTAGGAGCGGTAGAAGGCCGCGCCGAAGCCACCGAACAGGCGCGTCATCGCCACGTCCGCCTCGCGATCTCCGTAATAAACTGCCGGGTCGAAGATCACCGGCTCACCGTCGCTGTCGGTGAGCCAGTTCCCGCCCCACAGGTCGCCATGCAGCAGGGATGCCGCCGGCCGGTGTCCGGCCAGCAGCACCGGCAGCGACTCGAGCAGCCGCTCGCCACGCTCAGCATGCCGCTCGGCAAGGCCGTTGTGCGCTGCGAGCAGCAGCTGCGGACGCAGGCGGTGTTCGCGAAAGAACTCCGTCCAGTCGTCGCTCCAGTCATTGCGCTGCGGGGTGCGGCCGATGGTGTTGTCGCGCTGCCAGCCGAAACGCGGCGCGGTCTGCGCGTGCAGCGCGGCGAGCCCGGCGCCGAGGCGCCGCTCGGCGTTGGCATCCGCCGGGCGCGACTCGAGCCATTCCAGAGCGAGGAAGGCGCTGTCCGCGGTATCGCCCACGGCGAGCACCCGCGGCACGCGCAAGGCGCGCGTGTGCTCGAGGGCGGCGAGGCCGGCCGCCTCGGCCTCGAAGGCCGCGAGCGACTCGCGCGCGGCCACCTTCACGAACAGCGAGCCGCCGCCGGCCGGCCAGCGGTAGCAGTGGTTGATGCTGCCGCCCGCGACGCGCTGCGCGGGGGCGCTCGCGCAGCGCGTGCCGCTGAGCAGCGTGATCTGCGCCGCTACGCCCTCGAGCGACTCCATCGACTTAGCCGGGCGCGGACGCCTGTCCGGCGGGCAGCTGCGCGAGCCGCTCGCCCTGGCGGCGCAGGAACGGGCCGAAACCGAGCCGGTCGTACAGCTCGCCGAGGCGCGGCAGATCCGGCAGGCGCCGCCGCAGACCCTCGGCCGCCACGCCGAGGTGCAGATCGCAGGCGATGCGCGTCAGGCGCCGCGCGAGATACACGCGCTCGCGATGCTCGACGAGGCGCGCGCCGAGACTCGCCGCGCCGCGCAGCTTGAGGTGCGCGACACCGCCGAGGTCGCCGTAGAGCTCTTCGAGCGAGCCGAACGCCTTCATGAGCGAGGCTGCAGTGCGATGGCCGATGCCCGGGACGCCCGGAATGTTGTCGACCTCGTCGCCAGTGAGCGCCAGGTAGTCGGCGAAGCGTTCGGGAGCGACGCCGAAGTGCCGCTCGATGTCGTGGTAGCCGAACTGCCCGCGGGCGCCGAAATCCCAGAACAGGTCGCCGTCGCGCATGAGCTGCGCGAGATCCTTGTCGCGGGTGATGTAGGCCGAGCGCATGCCGTCGGCGCGCATCAGCGTGGCGAGCGTGCCGATGATGTCGTCCGCCTCGTACTCGGGGTCGACGAACACGGCGAGCCCGAGGTGCCGGCACAGCTCGCGGCAGCGCTCGAACTGCAGCGACAGATCGGCCGGCGCACGCTCGCGATTGGCCTTGTACGGCGGGTAGATGCGGTTGCGGTAGGAGCTGGCGCGGCGCTGATCGAAGGCGACCGCCATGTAGCTCGGGCGCACCCGCTCGATGAGATCCCCGAGGAAGCGCGCAAAGCCGAACACGGCGTGCACCGGGTTGCCGTCGCAGTCGCGCATGTCCGGCAGCACGGAGTGATAGGAACGAAAGACGTAGACCGAAGCGTCGACCAGGAATATCAAGGCGCGGCCTGCTGAGGTGAAGGCGCCGCCACCTTAACAGCCGCGCGCCGCAGCGTCACGCGCGCCGCGCGTCGCGAACGGCGCAAAGCCGCGCCAGCGTCGCGCGCTCTAAGCGCCGTTCAGGACAGGTACGCGCGGATGCGATCGTGCAGCGGGCTCGAGCGCGGGAAATGCGCCACCAGGTATTCCATCTGGTCGGCGAGCACGCGCCGCCCCTTGAGGAAGATGTATTCCGCGTAGGTGGGCGTGAACGGCACGGCGATCAGCTGCATCTTCGCCTGCTCGGGCGTGCGCGAGGCCTTCTGGTTGTTGCAGCGGCGGCACGCGGCCACCACGTTGGTCCACAGGTCCGATCCGCCCTGGCTGAAGGGGCGGATGTGATCGCGCGACAGCTCGCGCGCGGCGAAGCGCTGCGCACAGTACAGGCACATGTACGCGTCGCGCCGGAACAGCGTCTGGTTGTTGAGCGGCGGCACATAGTCGTGGCGCGTGTTGCCGGGATTACCGGTGTGCCCGACGGTGGCGACGATCGAGTTGACCTCGAGCACCGTGCGCCGTCCGCTGCGCGCATTCACTCCGCCATACAACTCGTACAGCAGCGAGCCGCACGTGTAAGCGACCTGCTCCTGGTGGTACAGTCGCGCCGCTTCCTTGTAGTCGATCCACTCGAGCGGCATGCCGGCGACGTCGGTGCGCAGCACCAGCTGCGACAGGCCGCGCGTCCCCGCTGCCGCGACGATGCGCAGATCGTCCGGGAGCCCGTGGTCGGCCTGCTCGAGATCTATCCCTAGCATGATCCCTGTAAGATACGGCAGATTTGTGCAAGAATTCAACATCGCAAAACTCTAATTCAATTGGGAATTTTCCACGTGCGTGGTCGTTTTGCGCCACGGCGGCCGACGAGGTGCGTGAATGTCAGTAACGATTGGCGCGCTTCGCGAGAGCGCGCCGCAGGAGAGGCGTGTCAGCCTGGTCCCCGAGGTCGCCGACAAGCTCATCAAGGACGGCGCGCGCGTGCTGCTCGAGCGCGGCGCCGGCGAGCGCGCCGGATTTCCCGACTCGCTCTATAAGACGGTCGCTTTCGCCGATAGTGCCGCGCAGCTGCTGCAGGCGGCCGACGTGCTGCTCACCGTGCAGCCGTTGGACGTCGGGCAGATCGGGCAGCTCAAGGCGAGCGCGGTGGTGGTGGGCTTCATGCAGGCGCACGCGCGCCACGCGGAGGTGCTGGCGCTGAAGACCCGCGGCATCACCAGCTTCGCGATGGAGCTGGTGCCGCGCATCTCGCGCGCGCAGTCGATGGACGCCCTGTCCTCGCAGGCGGCGATCGCCGGCTACAAGGCGGTGCTGATCGCAGCGAACCAGCTGCAGAAGTTCCTGCCGATGCTCACCACCGCGGCGGGCACCATCCGCCCGGCGCAGGTGCTCATTATCGGCGCGGGCGTCGCCGGACTGCAGGCGATCGCCACCGCCCGGCGCCTCGGAGCGGTGGTGGAGGCCTACGACGTGCGCGGCGCCACCCGCGAGCAGGTCAAGTCCCTCGGCGCGAAGTTCGTCGAGACCGGCGTGAGCGCGGAAGGCAGCGGCGGCTACGCGCGCGAGCTTACCGCGGAGGAAAAGGCGCAGCAGCAGCAGGTGCTCGACTCGCGCATCGCCGCCTCTGACGCGGTCGTCACCACCGCCTCGGTGCCGGGACGGCCGGCGCCGAAGATCATCACGCGCGCGGTCGTCGAGCGCATGCGCCCCGGCTCGGTGATAGTGGATATCGCCGCCGAGCAGGGCGGCAACTGCGAGCTCACCCGTGCCGGCGAGACCGTGGTGCACCAGGGGGTGAACATCGTCGGCGCGCTGAACCTGCCGGCGGCTCTCGCCTACAACGCAAGCGAGATGTACGCGCGCAATCTCTACAATTTCCTCAAGCCGGCACTCGTCAAGGGCGAGCTCAGCATCGACTGGAACGACGAGGTGTTCGCGCAGTCCTGCCTGACGCGCGGCGGAGAGATCAAACACGCGCCGACGCTGAAGGCGCTGGAGGGTTCGACATGACCGGCATCGTGGCGCTCTACATCTTCATGCTGGCCGCCTTCACCGGCTACGAGGTGATCTCGCGCGTGCCGGTGATCCTGCACACCCCGCTCATGTCGGGCTCGAACTTCGTGCACGGCATCGTGCTGGTCGGCGCGACGGTGGCGCTCGGCGGCGCGCACACCCCGCTGGAGAAGACCATCGGCGTCATCGGCGTGCTGCTGGCCGCCGGCAACGCGGTCGGCGGTTACGTCGTAACCGAGCGCATGCTGGAGATGTTCAAGGCGAGCGGCGCGCGCGCCGGCGCCGCCAGGAAGACGCACTGATGCCAGACTGGGTGTCAGCGGATCTGGCGATCCAGGCGAGCTACCTCGTCACCGCGTTCCTGTTCATCGTGGGACTGAAGCGCATGAGCTCGCCGGTCACGGCGCGCAGCGGCATCCTCTGGGCCGGCGCCGGCATGGCGGTGGCGACGCTCATCACCTTCCTCTACCCGGGGATGTCCAACTACGCTCTGATCCTGCCGGCGATGCTGGTCGGCGCGGCGCTCGCCTGGTGGAGCGGCAGGCGCGTCGCCATGACCAACATGCCGCAGATGATCGCGCTCTACAACGGCATGGGCGGCGGGGCGGCGGCGGCGATCGCCGCGGTCGAGCTGTATCGCGGTGAGAGCGCCGGCTACGCCAGCAGCACGCTCGCGGTGGCCGGCGGCATCATCGGCGCGGTCTCCTTCAGCGGCAGCGCCATCGCCTTCGGCAAGCTGCAGGGGCTGATCACCAGGAGCGTGCGCTTCGGCGGCCAGCAGTTCCTCAACCTGCTGCTGCTGGTCGCGGCGCTGGCGCTCGGCGCGCTCGTGGCCACGCAGGTGAACGGCACCTTCGCCGTGGTGACCGGATTGTTCGCGCTGGCGCTGCTGCTCGGCATCACCATGACGCTGCCGATCGGCGGCGCCGACATGCCGGTGGTGATCTCGCTCTACAACGCGCTCACCGGGCTGGCGGTCGCCTTCGAGGGCTTCGTGCTCAACAACGCCGCGATGATCATCGCCGGCACCGTGGTCGGCTCGGCCGGCACGCTGCTGACACAGCTAATGGCGAAGGCGATGAATCGCTCGCTCGGCAACGTGCTGTTCTCCGGCTTCGGCGATACCGGCGCCGCGGCCACCGGGACGGTGAGCGGCAGCCTGAAGCCGATCGAGGCGAGCGATGCCGGAGTGATGATGGCGTTCGCCAGCAAGGTGATCGTGGTGCCCGGCTACGGCATGGCGGTCGCGCAGGCGCAGCACAAGGTCTGGGAGCTGGTCCAGCTGCTCATCGACCGCGGCGTCACCGTGCGTTTCGCCATCCACCCGGTGGCCGGGCGCATGCCCGGGCACATGAACGTGCTGCTGGCGGAAGCCGGCGTGCCCTACGATCTGATCGCCGATCTCGACGAGATCAACGCCGAGTTCGAGAACGCGGACGTCGCGCTGGTCATCGGCGCCAACGACGTGGTCAACCCGGTGGCGCGCACCGACAAGTCGAGCCCGATCTACGGCATGCCGATCCTGAACGTCGACAAGGCGAAGAACGTCATCGTCATCAAGCGCGGTCAGGGCGCCGGTTTTTCCGGCATCGAGAACGCACTGTTCTACCTGGACAACACCCGCATGCTGTACGGCGATGCCCAGAAGGCCGTCGCCGAGCTGATCCAGGCGATCAAGGCGGTCTGACCGACCCGTGCGCCATACCTCTGCAACGTGCGCCGCGCTGATCCTGGTCGTCGTCGCTGCGCTGCCCGTCGCGCGCGCGGCCGCTGCGGCGCCTGCAGCACCGCCGGCCGGCGAGCCGGCGAAGAGCGCCCTGACGGCGGCCGCGGTGCTGGCAGCTTCCTCCGCCGCGGACTGGCGGCCGCTCGATGCGCAGCACACCCTCTACCTCGAGCTGCCCGCGGGCCGCGTGGTGATCGAGCTCGCACCGCGGTTCGCACCCAATCACGTGGCGAACGTCGAGGCGCTCGTGCGCGCGAAATTCTTCGACGGGCTCTCCGTGGTGCGCGTGCAGGACAACTACGTGGTGCAGTGGGGCGATGCCGACGCCAGAAAGCCCCTCGGTGCCGCCCGGCGCACGCTGGCGGCGGAGTTCGAGCGGCCGCTGCGCGGACTCGCCGTCACACGGCTGCCCGACGCGGATACCTATGCACCGCAGGTGGGATTCGTGGACGGTTTCCCGGTCGCGGTAGATCCGGGACTCGGGCGAGCGTGGCTGGTGCACTGCTACGGCATGGTGGGCGCGGGGCGCGACACCGACGTCGACAGCGGCGGTGGCGCGGAGCTGTACGCCGTGATCGGCCAGGCGCCGCGGCACCTCGATCGCAACGTCACGCTGCTCGGCCGCGTGGTGGCGGGCATGGAGTTGCTGGCGGCGCTGCCGCGCGGCAGCGGTCCGCTCGGGCGCTACGAGCACCCCGAGCAGCACGTGCCGATCCGCGCGGTGAGCGTGGCGGCGGATGTGCCGGCGGCGCAGCGCAGCGAGCTCGAAGTGCTGCGCACCGACACACCCACCTTCCTCGCCTACGTCGAGGCGCGCCGCAGCCGCCACGAGGACTGGTTCAAGGTCCCGGCCGGGCGCGTGGACGTGTGCAACGTGCCGATCCCGGTGCGGCCGCGCAGCGCGGCGGCGCCTTAGGATCAGTGGTGCGCAGGGTGCGGCCCCGGATGCGGGGCCGCGCCGCGCTGCAGCTGCTTCTGCCGCTGCTCGCGCGCGTGCGTGATCATCTGCTGGCGCTGCGCGGGGCTGGCGTTGCGCCACTGCTCGCGCAGCATCTGCCGCCGCTCGGGCGGCAATTGCTGAAAGCGGTGAAAATTCTCGCGCACCCTGGCCTGCTCGGCCGGCGGGAGCGCCTGGAACCTCTGCCAGCGCTGGCGCAGCGCGTGGCGCTGCTCGGGCGGCAAAGCCTGCCAGTGCTGGAAACGCTGCCGGGCCTGGTCGCGGTCGGCGGGTGACATCGACAGCCAACGCTCGCTGCCGTGCGCGAGCGCCTGCTGCCGCGCCGGCGGCAGCGTGCTCCACTGGCTGCCGAAGCGCGACAGCAGCCGTTGCTGGTCGGGAGACAGGTTCGACCAGGCGACGGGCGCCGGCGGCGGACCGGCGGCGGGCATCGCGGGCGGCGCCGTCTCCTGCGCGAAAGACGGCGCGGCAACGGCTACCGACAGCAGCAGCGCGAACAGCAGCGAGGCGCAGCGCCTAGTCATTATTGTGTCCTCGCAGGATCATCCCGATGCTCCCGGTGGCGGGCGCGGAGGCGAAGCCTGCGGCTGCGACGGCGGCGGCGGCGCGGGCGGCGGCGCGCCGGGTTGCACGGGCCGTGCGGCCCGCGCCGGGTTCGCCTGCGACAGATAATCGGGATTGACCTCGGAGAGCCGGTCGACGCTGCCCAGAAATTCGAGAAAGCCCGCGTCCGGATCCTCGGCCTTCG
>Ga0210394_10000689_pt1 | contig 65119 bp, 57 predicted proteins | sample IncBWC12MmetaG_FD_160121 | JGI IMG/M metagenome (GOLD analysis project Ga0210394, IMG submission 160121) | Forest soil microbial communities from Barre Woods Harvard Forest LTER site, Petersham, Massachusetts, United States - Inc-BW-C-12-M | ecosystem: Environmental > Terrestrial > Soil >...
AAGCCGTCGCCGAACAGGCTTTCGCCGCCGTCGGGAGACGCGACCAATGCATGCAGCACCTGAAATCCCGGCACTGGTTCGCGATACGGATTGTCGGTGTGCAATCCCAAGCCCAGATCGGAATACGCCAGATTTTCCGGTTGGGCGACGGAACGAACGTCGAACACCAGCCCGTAGTTGGTTTCCGACACTCGCCCCAGCAGCGACGCGGCCTCGAGAATACCCGCTTCGTTGCACGGCACATCGCTCAGAAAGGCGATGCCATCCTGCAACAGCCGCTCGAGCCACACGGCGCGCAGCGGTCGGTTGTTCTTGGCCGCAAGAAATGTAGCCCACGCAAAATCGCGCGCGGCATCGAGACCTGCACCCTCGAGCCAGAGCCGGCGGGCGAACCCCGGCCGGCCAACTGAGCGATTCGGCGCGTGCGCCAGCAGCCACTCAAATTCAAACGACGCGATGCGCGGCTCGGCTTCCCATTCGACGCTCACCGCGCCGTTGTGGGAAACTGCGCACCGAATCTTAGGATCTTCGGGCAAATCGGCGATATCGATGAGCCGCTGGCCGCTGTGCGGATCGCGGTCTTCGCACAGGTTATCGCGCAGCCATAAACTCGCATATTCGCTCAAAGTTCCATCGGCCCATTCGATACTGAGCGTGTCGGGCTTCGACCACAGGCGCTTGATCGCGGCGGCGCTCACGGCAGATGCTTGCCGCTTGCGGCGGCTTTCGCGCCCAAGAAATAGAGATAGCCGGCGCCCAGCGCGGCCAAGGCGCTGACTGCGGCAAGAGCCACGAAGACGCCCTGCCAGCCGAAAGCCACCGAGACTCGACCGATGCTGTCGCCGGCGACCGCGGCACCCAGATAGCCGACCCCGTCGATGATGCCCGATGACACCGCGCCGGCCCGCTTGCCGCCGAAATCAAGCGCCATGGCGCCGCCAAGATACGAATAGGGGCCGAGCAGGCAGAAGGCAATGGTGCCGATGGAAATGACCGGCAGCAGCGGTCCGGTCGAGCTGGATCGCATAGTCATCAACACGAGTAAGGCGGCCGCAGTGGCGCCCAACCCTACGAACATGATCAGCGGCCGGCCGTTCACGCCAAGACGGTCGCTGAGCCAACCGGTCGCCAACACGGATACCGCGCCGACGCCCGGAAACACCGCACTCATGCGCGCCGCGTTGCTCATGCTGTAGCCCAGATAGTCGCGCAAATAAAGCGGGGTCCAAAAATTGAAGCTCTCGCGAATTATCGTGCATCCCAAGGAGAGGAGACAGACCAGCAAAAATGCGCGGCTGCGAACCAGCGGCAGCAGCAGCTCGCGCAACGATTGCGGTCTTGACTCCGAAGCCGCAAACAGATTGAGCGGATTGGGGGTTGCCTCGACGAACCCCGCATCGGCGCGTGACTCGCGTAGAAACAGGAAATTGAGCACCAGGAATACGCCGGCAACCGCCGCGGCAAAATAAAATAGCGTGCGCCAGCCGAAGCCATGCTCGATCAGCATCCCCATCCACTGCCGGGCCGCGGCGTCTCCAACCAGGTAGCTGATGCTCAAGATGCCAATGATCATTCCGTAAGACGAATAGTTGAACCATTTCGACGACACTTTGATCAAACCCGCCCACGACACCGATTGCGTCAGGCGGTTGCCGATCCACGCGATGCTGAACAGCGGCAGGCTCAAGCCCGAGGCGAACATGAGGGTGAACACGGTCGCGCCGCCCAAGCCGATGAGAAAACTGATCCGGCCGCCCCAAAAGTCGCCCAATCCGGTCAAGAAGAGCTTGCCGAGCGCGTAGGCCAGCACGCCAAAGGACGCTATGGAACCCATGCGAATTATCGCATCGGCATGGCTGACTCCATGTTTGACCAGTTCTTCAACCAACAGCGGCGTTGCCACCGACAGGTCGGCGCGGCAAAAGTACAACGATCCGTAACCACCGAACAGCAGCAGAACTACGATGGTCTGCCGCATTCGCAGGGATCGGGATTGCGCGCCGTTGGCGGATGCATGACCGACCGCGCCTAGAATGGCTGCAGGCGCTTCCTTTAGGTGCTTAGGCATCTTTAGAATTGTACCCTTAAGAATTATTGGAATTCTTCGATGTGACCAGTGAAGTAGAAGATCGCATCCACAGGGCGCTTGCGTCGCATCCGCTCGAGCGCATCGAGCGCGGCTACCGGTTGGTGCATCCGGAGACGGCGGGGGTCAGCGTCCTAAAGTTGTTGCCGGTGAGTGAGATTGACGAGACAACGCAGGTCGCGGCAATCGCGGAGATCGTTGCGGAATACAATACGCTCGGCCTTCCGCCGTTTCATGCCGCCGGTGTGCAGAGACTCAACGCCGTGGCGGTTCATGGCGCATACCATCTCAGGAACGGCCGCTTGCGGCAAATAGCGCAATTTACTATCTATAGAAATGAGCCGGCGCCGCATCTTGCCGCGCAGACCATTTTAAACGCCTTCGGGGCACAGCTGCCGATTGGACGATCTATTGCGCTGGCGACTGCTTCCACGGACGTTTTGCAGCAGCAACGCGCACATCACGCGATGCCGCGGCAATGGCAAAACCCATTGGACGAGCAGTCGCTGCAAGCGGCCAGGTCAATATTTCAGCAGCGCGGCTTGGCGGCGTCCAATAACGCCGTCGCCATGTGGGCTGAACTCCCGCTGAGCGGCGATTGCCCCTCGCGATCGATAGATCCGCATGCCGAGACCGCCTTGCTGCAAGTCAATGTGGGAACTCCTCATCCAATCGCAGGGGCTGGATATTTATCGACAATTTCGCTGCCGCCGGCGCAGGCGCCGCAGAATTGCGCCGAGATCTGCCGGCGGCTGAATGCCGTGGAACTCGAGCAGGCGGATTTTGTACCCCGCCTGGGCGCCTGGGGCTTGCATGGCGATAACGACCTGCCCGGGTACAGTTGCTTTATTCCCTGCGCGGCGCCGATCGAGAGCTTGCATGCAGCGCTGATGTGGTGGTGCATCACGCGCGCAGCGTGGCTGAGGGATCGATTTTGGGCCGCGAAGACCGGTCTTCAGCTCGAGCGCATTCCGTTCGGAAGGCGCGATTAATCTCGCACCCACCGCTCCTGCGCTGATCAGACTGGCTTCAACACGACGATTGGAATCTGCCGGTCGGTCTTGGTCTGGTACTGCGCGTAGGGCCCGTAGATCTCCACCATCTTCGGCCACAGCGCCGCACGCTCCGCGCCTTCCGCAGTGTGCGCGCGAGCCTTGAATTTCTCGGCTTTGACCTGCACCTGTACCTCGGGGTTGGCGTGCAGATTCAAGTACCAGGCGGGATGGGTCGGTGCTCCGCCCTTGGAGGCGACCACGACATAGTTCGGACCGGAGCGGCCGAAGATCAACGGCAAGATCAGCGCATTCCCGGATTTTCGGCCCACGGTGGTCAGCAGCAGCGTGGGTACGAGTCCCTTGCCTCCGCCGAGGCTCGCATCCCACAAGTACCCGTCCTCGCCGTTGGTGGCGAGATAGCGCTTAAGATGATCTGCAATCCAAGCTGGCAGCTGTTGAGACTTATTCGGTTCAGCCATGATTCCTCCACTGGTCGCCGGGTCGCGAATATTTATTACATTACACGCTGGACGGTAGGCGCGACAATACGCCTGGGATCGACATTATGCGACCGGGGCAATCCCGCGCAGCGCATCGGCCGTTTGCAGCGTGCTTACGGCCAGCTGTCTTCGGTCGTCGGTCGTGCTCATGAGCGTCGCGGCGCTGAAAAACTTGATGCCCGGCAGCGATTCCGGCAGCGGATCTGCCTGGTCGATGACAAACCCGTCGATGATGCCCGCGTAGCGGCGCGCGACCGCTGCTGCGCTGACATCGAGGCCGAGTTCGGCCATCATTTTCGCGGCCGGCCCCTTGATCGCCTTGCCGCCGATGATTGGCGTGACGGCAACCACGGGTGCTCGTGATCGCTGCAGCGCGGCGCGAACACCCGGCAGCGCGAGGATGGGCTCGACGCTGACAAAAGGATTCGACGGACAAATGATGATGGCGCGCAGATCCTTGCGCGTTAGCGCAGCCAGCGCGTCGGGCTGTGCGCGTGCCTCGCTGGCGCCGGCAAACATGAACTCGCGCACGGCGGGTCGGCATTGCCGATGCACGAAGTACTCCTGGAAATCGAGCCATCCTTCAGAAGTCAGAACGCGAGTGCGCACCGGGTCGTCGCTCATCGGCAGGACTCGCACGCCGATGCCAAGGGCGCCGCACAAGTGCGCCGTGACCTCGCTCAAGGTCGCGCCCTTGCTCAGACGCCAACTGCGCTCCACGTGCATGGCTAGATCGCCGTCGCCGAGCTGAAACCAGCTCTCCCCGCCCAAGCCCTCGAGTGCCGCCATGAATGTCCAGGTCTCGCCGCTGCGTCCCCAACCCCGGACCGGATCGGACAATCCAGCCAGGGCGTACAGCACCGAATCCAAATCGGGCGAGACTTTGAGTCCCAGATGCTCGAAATCATCGCCCGTGTTGACGACGATGGACAGATCCTGCGGCTTGAGCGCCAGACTCAGGCCATGCGCGAGCTTGGCGCCCCCCACGCCGCCGCAGAGGGCGACGACGTGGCCGCTCATCGAAACAAATCCTGCTGCTGCGGACGAATGAGGGCGGCAGCCGGCTGGAATGGAGCTTGCAATGCAAGGCCTCGAACCAGAACCACCGGGCGCCCCTCGCTGCCTTGCCCCATGAGTACCGAAGCGGCTGAGGCGATCTCGTCGGCAGAACCTACCACTGTGACGCGCAGCGCACGCCCGTAGAGATCCGGTCGACCGCGTAGATCGAGTGTCGCCGGAATCCCCGCGCAGCCGATTGCCACGCCGACCGTGCCCACCCGCCAGGGACGGCCGAAACTGTCGCTGATAATGACTCCCGGCGCGCAGCCGGTGAGCGTGCGCAGGCGCTCACGCAAATGCGCAGCGCTTGAATCCGGATCTTCCGGCAGCAGAAGGGCACATTCCCCGCCGGCGGGGTCGGCGACGTTGGATTGATCGATGCCTGCGTTGGCCATGATGAGTCCCAGGCGGTGCTCGACGATCAAGACATCCTTGGCAAAACGCACGATGCGCCGCGACTCGCGCAGCACCAGCTCAACCAGCCGCGGATCCTTCTGCACGGTCTGCGCGAGCTCAAGCGCCCGCGCACTCGGCACCACGTCGGTCAAGGCGATACGGCGCCCCTCGGCTTTGGACACCACCTTTTGAGCGAACACCAGCACATCGTCGCTGCGCAGCTCAAGCCCGCCGCGCGCCAGCGCTTGCGCGGTCAAGACCGCCAGATCATCGCCGCTCCCCACTTGCGGAATCTCGGGCAACGCGATGAGGCGCAGCTCAGCTGCAGAACTTGCCCCGCGTTCCGGTCGCGGCTCAGCCAAGTGCCGCGCGCAGTCTGGGCAAGACCTGATCGGCGTACAGGTTGATGAACCGCACCTGATCGAGACCCGGGGCGTGAAACACGAGGTGCTTGAACCCCATATCGAGGTAGGGTCGAATCCTCTGCACGTGCTCCTCTGGATCCGTGGAAATGATCCAGCGCTTGGCAGCGCGCTCCGCCGGAATCTGATCCGCGAGGCGCTCCATTTCGAGCGGATCCTCGACCGAGATCTTCTCCTCGGGCGAGAGCGCCAGCGCCGCCCAATGCCGGGTGTCGTTCACCGCGCGCTCGCGGCTGCTGTCGAACGAGACCTTCATCTCGATCATCATGTCGAAGTCCTCCGGCTTGCGGGCGGACGCTTGAATTCCCGCAGCCACGTTCGGCAGTAAGGTGTCGCGGTACAGTTCCGGCGCTTTACCGCTGGTGCAAATGAATCCGTCGGCGAATTGCCCGGCATACTTGGCAATCACCGGGCCTGCGGCCGCGACGTAGATCGGCGGCGGCAGCTCGGGCCGATCATAAATCGTGGCTTTGTCGGTGCGATAGTATTGGCCTTTGAAACTGACCCGCGGTTCGCTCCAGAGCTGCCGGATCAGCGCTAACGCCTCCTTGAGGCGCGCCGTACGCTCCTTCGGTTCCGGCCACGCAAACCCCAATGCCGGCACTTCATTGACCGATTCGCCGGTGCCTACGCCCAAGATAATTCGCATCGGGAACATCGCGCCGAGCGTGCCGAATGCCTGCGCGACCACCGACGGGTGGTAGCGGAACGTCGGCGTGAGTACGCTGGTGCCGATGAGGATGCGCGATGTGCGCGCGCCGAGCGCGCCCATCCACGCGATCGAGAACGGTGCGTGGCCGCCGCTATGGCGCCAAGGCTGAAAGTGATCGCTGATGAAAACCGAATCGAAGCCGCGCTGCTCGGCCAGCAGCGAGTAGTCGAGCAGTGCATTAGGCCCGAATTGCTCCGCCGACGCCTTGTATCCCAATCGCAGCAACGAGCGGCCCCTGATTCAGTGGGCTGTTGCCAACGCGGCCAGCTCGGGTCGCGGCAAGCTTGTCGCTTGCATCTCGGCTGCCGCGCCCGGAATACCGTAGAGCGTGGTGCGCTGACGAGCGGGGCGGCCGATGCGGCGAGCCAGAGCCTGCAGCTGCGCGGCATCGAGCTGCTGCCCGTGCACGCCGCCTGCAGCCCGAGTGATCGACTCATTCATGAGAGTGCCGCCCAGATCATTGGCGCCCGCGTCCAAACAGACCGCGGCACCCTCGGCGCCCATCTTGACCCAGGAAGTCTGAATGTTCCTGATCAGCGGGTGCAGCACCAGCCGGGGCACGGCATGCATGAGCACCGCCTCGCGAAAACTCGGCCCCGAGCGTGTGCGTCCCTTGCGCCACAACGGCGCCTCCATATGCACGTAGCCCAAGGGCACGAATTCACTGATGCCGCCGGTCCGCTCCTGCAGCGCGCGCAGCCGCGTAAGATGCCGCGCCCAGTGCGCAGGTTTCTCCACGTGTCCGAACATGATCGTGGCCGTGGTTTTGAGACCCACCTCATGGGCCGTGCCGATCACGTCCAGCCATTCGTCCGTGGAGAGCTTGTCCGGACAGATGATGGCGCGGATCTCGTCGTCCAGAATCTCGGCGGCAGTGCCCGGCAAGGTCGAAAGGCCCGCATCGCGCAGTTGCGTAAGATAGGTCGAAAGCGGCAGCGCCAGAGTGCTCGCGCCGTGCTGAATTTCCAGCGGCGAGAACGCATGCACATGCATCCCCGGCACGGCTTCTTTGACGGCGCGGACAATGTTCAAGTAGGTATTGCCCGTGAAGCTGGGATGGATCCCGCCCTGCAGACAGACCTCGGTAGCACCGGCCGCTGCCGCCTCGACAGCGCGGCGCGCCACTTCGCTAAGGTCGAGATTGTAGGCGGGGCCGCGCAGATCCTTGGATCCTTGGCCTTTCGAAAATGCGCAGAATCCACAGTGATACAGACAAATGTTGGTGTAGTTGATATTGCGGTTGATGACGTAGGTGACCGTGTCGCCGACCGACTCGCGGCGCAATAGGTCCGCCGCGCCGACCACCTCATCAAGATCACGGCCTTCAACATTGAACAGGCGCACGATATCGGCCTCTCTCAGTGCGTGCCCCGCACGCGCCGCCTTGAGGAGCGCTTTGATCCCTTCGGAGCCGCGGCGCTTCGCCGGCGCGGCGGGTTGCGCAGGCGAGGCTGAACCCGGCGCTCGATGCGCGGCGGCGAGCGACCAGCTCGCGGCGATCGGCGGCAATTCGCACCCCGCGCCCGCGTACCAGCGGTCCGGTCGCGCAAAGCCGCGACTATCGCTGAAGCGGCGCACGCGCACCGCCATGGCGGGATCCGTCCACGCTTCGGCGCGCACCGCATAGGCGGGCACGATGCTCAAGCGCTCGATCAGGTCTCGCCCGGCGGCCTCCGTCGCTTGCTTAAGATCCTCAAGATGCGGCCAGGGCGCCTCGGGATTCACGTGATCGGGCGTGACCGGGGAGACGCCGCCCCAATCGTTGATGCCGGCGTTCACCAGTTGCGCGAGCCCGTCGGGCTGCAAATTGGGCGGCGCCTGAATGGACATGCCCGGCCCAAACAGAAGGCGCGCCGCCGCCACCGTCCAGAGCTGCTCTTCGAGCGCCGGCTCCGGGGCGCCGGCCATTTTGGTGCCCGGCTTGGCCCGGAAATTCTGAATGATGAGCTCCTGCAGATTGCCGTACGCATCCTGGATCGCGCGCAACGCGAGCAAAGATTCGATACGCTCGAGGCGCGTTTCGCCGATTCCAATCAGCAGGCCGGTGGTCATTGGAATGCCGAGTTCACCGGCATCGCGCAGGGTGGCGAGCCGACGGGCCGGTATCTTGTCCGGGGATCCGAAGTGCGGAGCACCCCGCTCGCCCAAACGGTCCGAGGCACTCTCGAGCATCAATCCCATCGATGCGCTCACGGGCCGAAGACGCTTGAGGTCGGCAGCGTCCATGACGCCGGGGTTCAGGTGCGGCAGCAATCCGGTCTCATCCAGCACGAGTTTCGCCATGCGCTCCAGGTACTCGAGCGTACTGGCTGCACCCGCCGCATCGAGTGCGGCGCGGGCCGCTGCGTATCGCGCTTCCGGTTTGTCGCCCAGCGTGAAGAGAGCTTCCTTACAATCCGCAGCTTTGCCGGCGCGCGCAGTTGCGAGTACTTCCGCAGGCGTGAGGTACGGCCCTTTGAGGCGCCGCGGCGCTTTGGCGAACGTGCAATAGTGGCAGACGTCCCGGCACAGCTGTGTGAGGGGAATGAACACTTTGCGCGAATAAGTGACCGTTTCGCCAAATCCCGCCAGCGTCAGCGACTCGGCTACGCCTGCGAGTTCCGCGGCCGGCGCCTCGATGAGCAATGCCGCCTCGGCCGACTCGGGCCGTCGGCCGGCCGCAGCCGCGCGCAGCAGCGCGCCTAAGCCTGCTGGCGGGCGCGCCATGGCTGCTCATCGAGGCGGCTCAAGTCAGCCGGCCAATCCACATCGAATTCCAGTCCGGGGAGGTGGACCACCTGCGGGCTCAAGCCCAAACGCTGCGCTTCCTGCAGATGCAATCGCTTGCTGTCGGGGCCGTACCGGAAACCAAAGGGAAGCGCGGTGACCAGGCACAGTGCGTTCGTACCGGTTCCAGCCGCGTCGGGGGCGATCGCAAAGCCGCCGCGCCGGCCGGCGCACACCAAAGCGTCGATGTCCGCTGCGCTGATCGTCGGCAGATCCGCCGGCAAAATCACCACGTCGCGGCAGCCAAATTCGCGCAGCACCCGATGAGCCTGCGTGAGCGCGCCGTTGAGGCCCTCGCCGCTGTCGGCAAGCACCGGGATGTCTGCCGATACGGTGTCGCGCTCCGGGCTGACGACGATGATTTGACGTACCGTCCGTGCCGCGGCCGCGGCCGCGAGCGCCGACGCGAGCATCGATCGCACGAGTTGGGCGCGCGCCGGCGGCGCAAGAGCTTGCGCAAGCCGGGTCTTGCAGCGCCAACGCTCCTTGATGGCAATCAGCGCACATACGCTGCGCGGCTGATCAAGCGGGAGCGTCAGATGCCCTAGCTTCGTCAAGCTCATACCAGCCCTCCGGTGGCCCCAATCCGCGGGAACCATGCTCATGCTAGTTCATTTTGGCTGCCGCAGGAATGATCTCGCGGCCGAACACTTCCAACGGCCTGATCTCGTGCACGTTCGATAGATAAAATATTGCATGCTGCACGCCGATGGCGGCGAGCGCCTGGCATTGCGCGATCACATCTTTCGCGGTCATCTTGCCGGGCGCCAGGTTGACAGCGCCCAAACAGGTTTTTTCGACCGACTCATAGTCGCGGCCGAGAGCGTCGCAGTGCTGCTTCAGAATCGCAAGTTTGGCCTTCACCGCTTCGGGCGTTCCATACAGATTGCAGGCGTCCGCATACTGCGCGACCAGCCGCAGGGTCTTCTTTTCGCCGCCGCCCGCGACCAGAATCGGCGGGTGCGGGCGCGACAGCGGTTGTGGACTGCAGAGGGTCTGTTCCAGCTGATTGTGCTTGCCGCGATAAGGGCCGTTATTGCTCGACCACATCTGCTTTGCAATCTGCAGGGCTTCTTCGAGCAATTCGAAGCGCACGCTAATCGGCGGAAAGACGACCCCCAGCCCTTTCGATTCCTGCTCGTTCCACGCAGCGCCGATCGAGAAGTAGGCACGCCCGTTCGAGAGCACATCCAGCGTGGTCGCGGTCTTCACGAGGATGCCCGGGTAGCGATAGATCACCCCGGTCGCCATCGTGCCCAGTTTTACACGCTTGGTCAGCCCCGCTAAATAGCCGAGAGTCGCGTAGCCCTCCAACATGTCATTCTCGGGCGGGCCCACCATGCTGATCTGGAAAAAATGATCCATCACCCAAAGGCTAAAAAAACCGGCATCTTCGGCGACGCGGGCGATTTCCGCCAGTTTGCTGGGAATCTGCGCCGGTCCGCCCGGCCAGGTGAAGCTGGGTACCTGCAGGCCGATTTTCATGTCATCTCCCAAGGTTGGCGCGAATTCCCGCCCCAATGTTAGGTGCTGAATATGGCCCATGGCAAATGACGGACGCCGCGATTTAATACACCTCCGGCACGAGCATTTCCACAGGCACTGCCTGCCGCGAGTAGTGCTCGTGGTGCTCGCGCTGCGGCAGCACAATCGCCGGTTTCGGCGTCTCTGCGTAGGCAAATTGCTTCAACAGATGATCGATACAGTTGAGGCGCGCGCGCTTCTTGTCGACGGCCTGCACCACCCACCAGCGCGCCTCAGGAATGTGCGATCTCGCGAGCATCACTTCCTTGGCCTTCGTGTAATCTTCCCAGCGACGGCGCGATTCGAGATCCATCGCGCTGAGCTTCCATTGCTTCAGCGGGTCGTGAATGCGGCCGAGAAACCGCAGGTATTGCTCCTCGTCCGTGATCGAGAACCAATATTTCAGCAGCTTGATGCCTGAGCGAACCAGCATGCGCTCGAACTCCGGTACCGAACGAAAGAATTCCTCGTACTCATCGGGGGTGCAGAAGCCCATCACTTGCTCGACCCCTGCGCGGTTGTACCAACTGCGGTCGAACAGGACGATTTCGCCGGCTGCGGGAAGGTGCGGCACATAGCGCTGAAAGTACCACTGCGTCCGCTCGCGGTCGTTGGGTGCCGGCAGCGCCACGACCCGACACACCCGCGGATTGAGCTTTTGCGTGATGCGCTTGATCGCACCGCCCTTGCCCGCGGCGTCACGTCCTTCGAATAGGATCAGGACCTTTTGCCCGGAAGCGACCACCCAATCCTGCAGTTTGACGAGTTCGGCCTGGAGCCGAAATAACTGTCGGAAATACTCCCGCCGGTAATCTTTTTCCGCGCCTGTTTGCGCAGACGACGAGACGCCCGGGAGCGGATGGCGGTCCTCGATCTCCATCTCCAGTTCTTCATCATAGCCGTCGGCAAGATCGCGGCTGATACGGCGCACGAGCTCGTCGTGCTCGAGCGGCGGTTGCGTGCTCATGCTGATGCTCCCCTGCTTGCAAATGGCCGGAGAATCGTCTCCCATATATGTTTCAGTTTTAGGATGGAATCTGTTCGTGAAGCTCTGGCATTGCAAAGACTCGCGCTCGCTGCGCCCGCTATGGGCGCTGGAAGAACTTCACTTGCCGTATGAGCTGGAAACGCTGCGATTCCCGCCGCGTTTCGAACACAAGGAGTTTCTTGCCATTAACGTCTTGGGCACGGTGCCTTATTTCGCCGATGGCGATGTTCGCATGACGGAGTCGTCGGCTATCTGCCTGTATCTGGTCGAGAAATATCGCCGCTATGAGCTCGGACTTCAACCCGAACATCCGGAATACGCCGACTATTTGAACTGGCTGTTTCATAGCGACGCGACATTGACGTTTCCCCAGACAATTGTCCTGCGCTACAGCCAATTGGAACCCGAAGAGCGGCGGCAACCGCGGGTCGCATCGGACTATCGGCGCTGGTACCTGGCAAGGCTGCGGCTGCTCGATTCCCACATCGGCGCCCGGAAATACCTGTGCGCCAACCGGTTCACGATCGCCGACATCGCGATCGGCTTCGCGCTGTACCTGGGTGAATTGCTGAAGATCAGCGATGAGTACACGCCCCAGGTCAGCGCCTACTTGGCCCGGCTCAAGGCGCGGCCGGCATTTATCCGGGCCGTTGCCTTGGGCTAGGCTACTTCGGCCACTGCGAGTTGCGATTGCGAATGATCAGGATGAGAATGCCACAAGGCTTCGCTCCGACAAGAAGGCTCCTGGGATGAATTTCCGGCGTCCCGCCACCGACCGCTACTAAGGGGAATCTATGAACTTTACGGACGCTGTGAAAACCTGTTTCAATAAATATGCGGATTTCGCGGGCTGTGCATCGAGGCCTGAATTTTGGTGGTGGTTTCTGTTTACTTTCGTTGGCGCAGCGGCTCTGCAATCCTTGAGCTACAACTTGTCCGGGGCCTTTACGTTGGCGACATGTTTGCCGAGCATCGCGGTGACCGCGCGGCGTCTGCACGATACGGATCGAAGCGGGTGGCTTCAGCTTCTCTGGTTCATTCCGATTATCGGCTGGATATTGCTGATTATTTGGTGCGCTGAGGCGGGGAAGCCCAATCGATACAGCGGCTCCGTGCCGGGGCCCGCCGCATCACCATAAGCGCAGGATCGCTGACTACGAAACTGAGAGGGGTTAACTATGTGCGAACATGACGATCTGGACGAATTTGCGCGACGCTCGAGCGAGGTGACGCGCCGGCAATTCGGTGCCATGGCACTGGGCGCGGGGTTGGCAGCGGCACTGCCGAAGCTTGCCAATGCCGCCGAAACTCAGGGAACGGATGTTGAAATAAAAACCCCGGACGGTACTGCCGATGCCTACATCGTGCATCCGACCAAGGGCAAGCATCCCGGTGTGCTCATTTGGCCGGATATTTTTGGGTTGCGCCCGGCCTTTAAGCAGATGGCCACGCGACTGGCTGAATCCGGCTATTCGGTGCTGGTCATCAATCCCTTCTATCGCACCAAGAAAGCGCCGACGGCACCGGATCATCCGGATTTCAATGATCCACCGACGCGTCAGGCACTGATGACCCTGGCGGGTACCTTGAACCCCAGCACGGCGGTGACCGACGCCAGGGCGTTCGTCGCGTTTTTAGATCTCCAGCCTTCGGTCGATAAGAAGCGAAAAATGGGCACCACCGGGTACTGCATGGGCGGTCCCTTCGTGTTGCGCACGGCCGCGTCCTTCCCGGACCGCATCGGCGCAGGAGCCACCTTTCACGGCGGCGGTCTCGTCACCGACAAGCCGGACAGTCCGCACCTCTTGATCCCGGTGATGAAGGCGCACTATCTGATCGCCATCGCCGAAAATGACGACATGCGGCAACCGGAGGCCAAGGATGTCTTGCGCGAGTCTTTCGCCAAGGCCCACCTGCCGGCGGAAATCGAAGTGTACGCGGGCACCTTGCACGGTTGGTGTCCGCCCGACGCGCAGGTTTACAACCATGACCAGGCGGAGAAGGCCTGGGCTCGCATGCTGGTGCTGTTCGGCAACTCGCTCGCATGAATTCGGCTGCGTCGGCGCCGGCACTCCATGAATGCCAATGCCGGCGCAGCACCACACCAGGCGTCGCACCCACATGGATTGGGAATTGTCCTCTGACATTCTTAGTTACTACCAACGGGCACCCGAGCACGAGCGTCTCCACTCCGGAACCTCGCAACTGGAATTCGCGCGCACCAAGGAAATAATCAGTAAGTGGATCAATGACTCTCGGGCGGTTGTCATCGATGTGGGCGGCGGTCCGGGCGCCTATGCGGCCTGGCTTGCGGAACTGGGCCACGAGGTCCACTTGGTGGACCCGGTCCCAGGGTTGGTCGATTACGCGCGCACACTACGCAATGTCCGGGGCCGACAAATTGCGAGTTGCACGGTAGGGGACGCTCGCGCATTGAACCGGACCGACCGGTGCGCCGATGTCGTGCTCCTGCTCGGCCCGCTTTACCACATTGTCGATGCAGGGGAGCGCCTGCGGGCGCTCAACGAGGCGTATCGGGTTCTCGCGCCGGGTGGTCTGCTCTTTGCGGCTGCAATCTCACGCTTCGCCTCCGTGTTGGACGGGCTTGGCAGAGACCTGTTCGCGGATCCGGAGTTCGGGCAAATCGTGCAGCAAGATCTCGACCGTGGTCTCCACGAAAACCGGACTGGAAAGCTCGATTACTTCACGACCGCGTACTTTCACCGGCCCGAGGAACTCAAATCGGAAGTCATCGCGGCGGGCTTCTCGATGGTGTCTATTTATGGCATTGAAGGCCCGGGGTGGCTGTTTGCGGACTTTGCCGAGCGCTGGCGCGATTCGCGGCGCCGCGAGGATCTGCTGAATAGTGCTCGGGCCCTGGAGGCGGAGCCATCGATACAGGGGGTGAGCGCACACCTCCTTGCTGTTGCGCGACGCAAGGAAGAATAGTCGGCCGGCCAGTTCAAGGCTGCAACTTTTATCGTGCTGCCGTGTTTTGTCAGGGATCAGCGGGCGACCACAGCGGATGGTTATCAAAATGCGTAAATTCATTGTTGCTTGCGTTGTCGCTTTCGTAATTGCCGCACCTCTTGCAATGCCTTCAGGGGTTGCGAGCGCCAAGGGCTGCTTGAAAGGCGCGGCAGTCGGCGGCGTGGTGGGTCACGTGGCCGGCCATCACGCCGTAGTAGGAGCGGCCGCAGGATGCGTCATTGAGCATCATCGGGAAAAAATGAAGGACAAGGCGGCGGCCAAACAGAATTTGGAGTCGCAAAACAATACTGCCGGCGCGATAAGCACAAACCCCAGCAAGTGACTTTGAGCTGAGCGTCCGCAGCTTGCGATGAAGACGCGGACAAAAATGCTGATCGGAGCCGTGGCGCTCGTGCTGCTCGCCATCGGCGGCACGGTCGCCATGGTATGGGAGCCCGACCGGCCGGTCGCGGCGCTTGCGGCGCGCTGGGCCACGCGCAGCGGCGGCAAGCACTTGCTACGCTTTCGGCGTACCAACCGCGTTCGCAGGCTTTGCCGGTACGCCGACGAAAGACTCGAACTTAAGATTGATCACGGATCCCGATTCCTGATGGGGGACGCAGGTCGTATGATCGTCGATATTCCGCGTGGTGAACATCGGCAGTACGAGCGCACGAAACTGCTCGACGAGTTCGCAGTCGCCGGGGGCGAGTTCGCGCGGCGAGCGGACCGCGAAATTAACGGGGTGCCACATGCCGCTGGCGCGCGGCCCGTTCGTTTCTGGGGCCGCCGGCATCAAGGTATAGAAGGTTAGACTTGCCTGCGCAAACTTGTCCGGGCGTCCATAGCTTCTAGAGCACACTCCGGATCGGGACTTCGAATCGGAACGGGCGCCGGCGGCGATCAGCAGCACTTTGACCTTGTCGGCAAGCCCGTCGCAAGAGTACGTGGTCGTAAAGCCCATGAATTGAAAAGTATATTCATGCTTCTGCCAGATTCCTGGATCCGGCGATGCAGTGGAGGAATCGTCCGCCAAGGGGACGCTCCCCGGAAAGGCGCCGCACAGCAGCGCGGCACTGCCAACTACGAGCCTTCCGAATCTCTTCATGTACTGTCCTTCATACGCGCGTGCAGCAATGAATCTCGATCGGCATTATAAAAGCGCCGCGAGGGCTTCGCCATAGAGTTTCCGCTCGGCGCTGTGCGCCAACCGCCTGCCGGCGCGAGCATGGCCGCCGCCGTGCGCTCAGCCGGCGCCTTGCGGCGGCGCTTTCAGCCGGCGCGATTTTCCGCGAAGCTCAAGGTCTCGAAGCGCTTTGCTTCGGCTTCGCCCAGCTTCTTCTGCGCCCGGATCTCATTCACAAGCTCGAGCGCGGTCTTCGTGCAAGGCGGCAGTTCGGCATCGCAGGCTGTAAGCGGCGTGATGCGCTGACCCCAGCGGATCAAGTGCGCGGACAGAGTGAGTCCGCCGCCAAATGCAGGCATCAGCACCAGGCTGCCCGGCGGCACGCGGCCTTCCTCCACTGCCTCCACCAATGCGACCGGCGCCGTCGCCGAGCTCATATTGCCGTACTTTTGCACATTCACATACAACTTGTCCGGCCCCGCGCCCGCGCGCTTTGCGACAGCGTCGATGATGCGCAGGTTTGCCTGATGCGGTACGACCAGCTCGATGTCATCCATGGTCACGCCGGCACGGCGCATCACATCGAGGCTGGCCTCGCTCATGCCTTGCACCGCCTTGCGAAATATTTCCTGGCCGTCGAAGTCCCATCTGGTTTGGCCGAACTGCACGCCCTGGTTGGCATACATGGTCCCCATGCCCCGCACACGCAGGATCTGGCGCGAATCCGCGTAACACTGCAGTTTCTCGGCGATGACGCCCGTCTCCTGCTCGGAGGCCTGCAGCACCATTGCTGCCGCGCCGTCGCCGAACAGCACCGCCACATTACGATTGTCCCAGTCCATATACTGGGAGATGAGTTCCACGCCGATCACAAGCGCGTTCTTGACCACACCGCTTTTGATCATCGATGTACCGATCGACAGCCCGTACATGAAACTGGTGCACGCGGTATTGACGTCGAATGCCGCGGCCTGCGCCGCATTGATGCGTTGCTGCACGCCGGACGCGCTGTTGGGCACTGTCTCGTCGTTGCTGCAGCTGCCGTAGATTACGAGCTCGATGTCCTCGCCGCGCATGCCGGCGCAGGCGATGGCACGGCGCGACGCGGTGATGGCAAGCTCGATGCCTGACACGTGAGAGATCCGCCTCTCCTTCATGCCGGTACGTGCGGTGATCCATTCATCGTCGGTGGGCAGAAAGGTGGCCAGGTCCTGATTCGTAAGGACGGACGGTGGCAGGCACTTGCCCCAGCCGACGATTGCAGCATGAGTCACTACTACTCCCCCAGGGCCGTATTGTTGTGCCGGGCATTGTCGCCGATATGGGCACCGGGCGCACGCCTCCTCGCGCTGCCAAGCGGATGCTTGCAGGTGCTTCATACTGCACTGCGCTCAGCCGAAGAATTGTGCGCTATGAGCCAGGAGTCGTGCAGCTCGAGCGAATCTAGCGGTCCTTTTATTTGAACAGTTCAGCCGACGACAGCACTCTGGTTAGGGGTATACAGCCCCCGAAACGGCAGCGCGCCGTATGCTGTGCTCCGCCCGCAACCAACACGGTGCCATCGGCGAGCAACGTCGCCGTGTGTCCGTCTCGCGCCGTGATGAGCGAACCCGTCCCCACAAAACCTTCGGCTTCCGGAGCGAAGAGTTCTGCGAGGGCCTGCGACGTGATGCCACGACCGCTGCTTCTTCCGCCCGCAACGAGTACTGTACCGTCGTTGCGCAAAGTCGACGTGGCTCCCAAACCCGGCGTCAACTGATCGCCAACCGATGAAAATGTGCCGGACAAGGCGCTATAGAGTTCGGCCGTGACGTCTGTTCCCGCAATCAGCACTCTGCCGTCGGTCAGCAATGCCGCGCTATGCCCCGAGCGCACCTCGCTCATACTGCCCGTCGCTGTGAACATCAGGGTCGTAGGATTGTAGAGCTCGGCGGTGGCCGTTCCACCGCCCGCGATCAGCACCTGGCCGTTTGTCAGTAGCGAAGCTGAGTGCCCAGTCCGTGCAATCGTCATGCTGCCCGTTGCGGTAAATGTGCCGGTGGCGGGATTGAAAATTTCGGCGCTCGCAGTACCGCCGCCGGCAATCAGTACCCGGCCGTTCTGCAACAGCGTCGCGGTTGGTCCCTCATGCGGGACCAACAGTGAGCCGGTGGCCGTGAACATTCCCGTCGTCGAATCGTAGAGCTCTGCGGTCTGGCCGCCGCCGGCGGTCACGAGCACCTTACCGTGGTTTGGCAACGCAGGATCTGTGAGCAGCGTTGCGGTGTGCCCTGAGCGTGCGATCGTCATCGCGCCGGTCACGGTAAAAATTTCGCTCGCCGGGTCATACAACTCTGCAGATGCGTCGGGGCCGCCCGCCAACAGGACTTTGCCATTGGCGAGCAGTGTTGCCGTGTGCCCGGAACGCGCGATCGTCATGCTGCCCGTGGTCGGCGTGAACGCTGCAGCAGGACGCGCGAGCGACACTCGAACCGTGAACGGCGTTGGCGTACCGGGCTGCTTGAGCTGGTCGATCACGCTCACTGTGATTGGGAAGATGCCGGCACCCGACGGTATTCCCGACAGCAGGCCGCCCATACTGACGGCGAGGTTCGGCAGCGCCGGGCCCATGGTCGCCTCGCTCCAGACAAGCGGCGCAAGACCGTCGCTCGCGGAGAATTGAAAGCTATACGGCGCGCCCACGGTCGCGGTCGGCGGCGCCGTGGTATTGATGGTCGGTGGCGGTGGGTTGGTGATGACGACCGAGAACTGCAATGAAACCGGCACTGGCGTCGCCGCGCTGTCGGTGACAGTGACGGTGAAGTTGAATGTGCCGGCGAGCGTCGGGGTACCAGTCAGAGAGCCATCGGTGCCAAGCGTCAGGCCATCGGGTAATGCACCCGACGTCAGTTTCCAGATGAGCGGCAGCAAGCCGCCGGTCGCCGTAAAGCTGAAACCGGGATACACGGTGCCGTTGACGCCCGCGGGAGGACTGGGCATTGGGGCGATGACCGGCGGTCCGGGATCGGCGATTGCAACGGTGAAGGACTGCGGGACTGATTGCGGCGTCTGGGCGCTATCGGTGGCGGCCACGGTGAAGGTTGAAGAGACGGCATTCAGCGCGACCGTGCCTGTGATCGAGCCGTCGGAACCCAGAGTCAAGCCGGCGGGCAGGGTGCCCGATTTGAGGCTCCAAGTGAATGGGAGCGACCCGCCGGTGGCCGCGAATGCAAAGCCGGGATAAGGATGCGTGAGCAAGCCCGTGGGCGGCATGGGCGAGGTGCTGATCAAGATCAATGAGTCGTCGATCTTGATACTGGCGTTCATCGAGCCAGTGAGCGAAGGACTCACCCAATCAGTTGCCGTGACGGTGAAGGGATAGGTGCCTGCAGTGACGGGTGTGCCGGACAGCTGCCCAGCAGGGCTTAACGACAGACCAGGCGGCAGCGCGCCGGTTTCAGTCCAGGTAAATCCTCCAGAGCCACCGCTTGCGCTAAAGGTGAATCCCGGGTAGGCGACCCCCGTCGCGCCGCCGACGATGGTGCTCGAGTTGATCACCACGGGCCCGCTAACTGGGACAGTGCTTTCACCGCTGCCACCGCCGCAAGCGCTGAGCAGCAGGGCGGCAACCATCAAAAGAGACGCGTCGAATGGTAAAAAGCGCTGCATACCCTTCCCCCATTTGTGCTAAAGAGCGGCGATCCGATAGCGCTGCGGATGAGGGCATCGTCGCGGACCGGCGTCTTGCTTCAGGATAAGAGTGAGTTCTGGTGCTTTCGGACACCTAAATTTAGGCGCCCAGATATCCTGTGTGAGTCCAGCCGCGCGATAGAATGTAAAGCTACCGGCCGTCGAACTTATAGCTGAAACGCAAACCGATGGTTCGCGGACGACTTACCGTGATGGCTGGGTAGTACTGACTGTAGTTCTCGTACAGATAGGCTCGCGTGTCGGTCAGGTTCTCTCCATAAATCTGTGCCACCCACCCGTTCCTTCCGATCCCGATAGCGCCATCGTAGGTTGTAAAAGGCGGCAGGTTATAACCAGTGGAGCTGCCCTGCAGGTCCAGAGAATTCTGATCGGTGGTAGCGTGGGAGTGTGACTGGTGAACCGCGTCGATCTGAGCGAACGCATCATAGCCGTCAAACGCGAACTCATAGCGCGCGCGAATGTTGCCCTGAAAAGGGGGCGCCGCGGCGAGTGGACTGCCGAGCGCCGCAGCCGGATTCGAGATCTTCTGTCCGCTCGAGGTCTGCAGCGCGCCAAAGTCGATTGGCGTGCCGTCCGCCCACAGGAATTGCGCCTGCTTGACCAACTCGGTCTGGTTCCACATGGCGGCCGCCTCGATGGTGAGCCCGCTCGTGACGCGGGCGACGCCCGAGGTTTCAATGCCCCGTACCCGGTAGTTTCCGCCGTTGAGCGTAGTGATACTTCCTCCGATCACGCTGTTGTCAAATGCGCCGGATTGCACGTTGTCCCAGTTCTCTTGATAAACCGCGCCATTCCACAGGATGCGATGGTTCGCCCAGGTCGTCTTCCAGCCCAATTCATTGTTGGTGAGGATGTCGGGCGCGAAGAAGAACGGCGGTATCCAGCCTCCATGCAGAAGGGCCTGCGCCTGCCATGGAGCGGGGCCGGCGGTCAGCGGGGAATTGGTCCTTGCCGTCCCTCGATTGAAGCCCCCGGCACGGAAGCCCTGCGACCATGTGTAGTAAAGCAGTGCATCCCCGGTGACTTTCCAACTCACATTCGCGCGGCTCTTGAAGCCGGAAAAGGTCCGGTCAAATCCATCTGAATTGAGATTGAAGCCGTAGGAGTGATTCACACAGGGATTGGGCGCCATCGGCTGAAAGATGGTCTGGCAACCGAAACTGCTCACGGCGGAACCGACTTCCGTGTTCTTCGTACTCGAGTAGCGCGTGCCGGCCGTCAGCGTCAGCGTGTGCGGAATGAGGTCGAAGTCGACGGATGCGTAGGCAGCCTTCTGTTGGTAACCCCGCGTGATGTCGTTAAAGAAGCCGTCGCCCAGCGGCCGAACGTTCGGGTTGTTGGAAGTGACGGGTCCGGGTACGAACACGGCGCCCGGGCTACTATATTGGACCCGGTTGCCGTTGGGCAGAATACTTAGTCCGTTCACGGTGTAGTAGCCGGTGGGCGGTCCGATGGGATTGAAGTATGGAAGCGCAGTAAGATAGAACCAGTCGACCTGCTCCTGAATCTGGTAGTTTTCATAGAACAAGCCGCCGATGCCGCGGATCCGCCAATCAGCAGGCGTGCTCAAGCGCAGCTCATGGCTTTGGTGAGTGTTGCGCTCCACATCATGCCAGGTCGAGCTGGGCGAGAAACATTGCGCAGTGAGAGGATTGCCCGGCTGTGGGTTTACGCACTGATAGTAGCCAACGTAGTAGGAGCGTGCGTAATTCGTGTAATCCTGAACCTGATCGACGTTGCGCACGAGATAGGAGCCCGCGTAGACCAACCCCAGCGCCCCGACGCGGCCGTTAATCGTCAATGCAGTATTCTCAAACTTGTCCTTGTCGTACGATGGATTGTAGAGCTGAACCGCGAGCGGCGGTTGCGGCTGGCCGAGCGAATTCGCAACCATCTCGGCAAACACCCCTTGCGCCTCGATGTTCTGGTAGGACTGTGCAATTAACGCGTTCCAGTCTTGGTTGAACTGGTAGAGGGCCTCGACGCGTATGCCCGAATAGGTGACCGGATTGATGTTGCTGGCTATGACGCTGGAATTATTGATCACGACGCTGTCGACAGGAACTTGCCCACCCGCGAATGCCCAGCCGATGCTGCGATCGGTTGCGGAACGCACGAAGACCCCGGGAACGTTTTCTATGTAACCGGCGCGCGTCTCGTTGTAAATCACGCCTCGCACCGCCAGCTTGTCGGCAACGATCGGAAGGTTGATGGTAAGGTCAACACTGCTGCTTTTTCCGCCGTGCGCGGTGGTTGCGTAGCCGGCGTTCACCATCGCTTCAGTCACGTTGAGCTTCGGTTTGTTCGTGATGTAGCGCACGACACCCGCCTCTGCGCCCGCGCCGAACAACGTGCCCTGTGGACCCTCCAATATCTCAATGCGCTCGAGATCCGCGGCATAGATGTCGAGATTGCGGTGCGGAAGCTGCGTTGATTGCTCATCGAGGTACACCGCGACATTCGGGAAAGCCCCGTTGACGCCCGAGCCCTGTATCCCGGTTTCGCCGGTCGCGAGGCCACGCACATAGATATTGTTCTGACCGGGACCCACTCCGTGTGCGGTTACCGTGGGCAGGTACTTCACGTAGTCATCAAAAGTCGTGGCATTCAGCTGGGCCAGCATGCCGCCGGTCAACACTTGGATCGAAATCGGCACGTCTTGGAGGTTCTCCTCGCGGCGGTTGGCGGTGACGATCACCTCTTGCAGGTCGTCGCCTGACCAAGCTCTAGAAGTAGTCTCCCGCGCCGGCAAAAGCCCCGCGGCAATGATGCGGATGCTGCGCGGCGTGAGGTACTCGAACCCAAGTCCGCTGCCCTGCAGCAGCTGGGCTAGCGCTTCAGTGGCGCCAAGTCCCGCAGAAGCTGTGCGGGATCTCTGGTTACGAACCACACCAGAGACATAGATCAGCTGCAAGCCGGTCTGGCGGGCGAATGCTGAAAGCGCCTGCGCCATTGGCTGCGCAGGAATGTCGACGGCGAGCGCCGCGGGTTCAAATGCCTTGGCCAGCGTTACCGGAGGATCAAGAAACGCAACGGGAGCGCAAATCGATAGTGCACGAAGCACCCCGGACGCCACGGTCGCTATGTTCGCGGATCGGCGCTGCGATCGACCTCCTCCCATGCGCTCCCATTCAGGCATCTTTGAGTGCCCTCATCACCCAGCATAGCGCACGGTGGCAGTTGTGTGTATGCGCTTAAGCCTAGTCCTGCGACACGCGAATCTGCGTCGCGCTGACCTCCACTCGCACACCCTTGAGGCTGTGCAAGAAGGCAATGAATGCTTCGGTGTCATCGGTGGCGAAGACCCCGCTGATTTGTAGATTCCGTAGTGCGGGTGTGGCGACCTCAACCGGCTTCGGCGCGTAGCGATTGAATTCGGCAGCGACATTCGCCAGTGGTTCATTGTCGAACACGATTTCTCCACGCAACCAGGCCGTGGTGCGCTGCGCGTCGACCGCAACGGACGTGGCCGGCCACGCTCCTTCGGCCACGCGCACCTGCTGATTGGCGCTCAGCTGGACAAATCCGCGCGGGCGCCCTGAGTTCGAACTAGTACCGGGTCTTGCCAACGCCGGGATTGGTCCGACGCCAACCCGCCCCTCGACCACCGTTACCAGGGTCGCGTCATCCTCAAGGCGCACATCAAACTTAGTGCCGAGGTCGACGACTTCGGCCGATTTGGTGACCACCCGAAACGCGCGATTGGGCTCGTGGGCGACTTCGAATACCGCCTGGCCGGAGGTGAGCGTGACGAGCCGCTCGTTCGCGCCGTATTGAATGGTGACCGCACTGTCCGTATCGAGGTGCAGTACGGAATTATCCGCCAGGCGACGGCTGAGCTGTTCGCCGTGACGTGTCTCGAAGTGCAGCGCCGTAGTGCCGCCTGGGACCGGCACGTGTGAGGTGGGTCTGAGGTTCCACCACGAGAACAAGCCAAGACTCAACACAGCGCACGCGGCCATCGTCACTGCGGCTGGGAGCCAGCGGCGTGAGGGTGTGACCAGAGCAGCGCCGATGACGCGCGGCCAGAAATGTTGCACCGGAGTGTCCGCCGCGGCCCGCGCACGTGCAAGAACCGCCTCGAGGGAGTACTCCGGATCGGTGCGGGCCTGCTTGAGATCGCGCGCGATCACCGACACACCGAGGAACTCCTCGACGTGGAGAGGTGAGGCCTTGAGCCAAGTCACGAGGTCCGCGGAGTCGCGTTCCTCGAGCGGCCCCTCGTCGCTCGCTACGAACCACTCGCCGGCCTGCTCGGCGATCGCGGTACGGACTTTCTCTTCGTTCGAGTTCATAGATTCAACCCAGCCGCGCCATGCGGCGTCGACAATGACCTAACGCCTGAGCCACGTACTTCTTCGCCATCTGCGGGGACACCCCCAGATGCATCGCGATCTCGCGGTAGGAGAGGCCGTGCGTGAAGCGCAGCTCCACCGCGGCGCGGCACTTCGGACGCAGCTGCTTCAAAACGACCCGGAGCCGCTCGACCCGCTGCGTCGCATCGAGGTCGCGGTCGAACGCAGGCAGCGTCTCGAGCTGCTCGTGCGCCGGCGCCTCGTCGATGTCGATACCGGTCGCCTGACGACGGTCGAGCACCGCGTTCTCCTTCACGAGATTGTTGGCCACCGTGTAGAGGTAGTGGACGGGATTGCGGATCGCGTCCTTGTCGCTGATCCGCAGCATCCGTACGTACACCTCCTGCGCCAGATCCGCTGCGTCGGCCTTGCTGCGAATACGCCGCAGGAAGAACGTCTGCAGAGTGGCCCGGTGCTCGGCAAATAGCCGCTCGACCAGCGATGGTTTCGGCTCAGCCGCAGCCATGACGACGCATGAAATACCCTCTCCTGTTGTATATGAGTCCTGCAGGTGCGAAATGGCAACCACAATTTTCGCTGCACCCGCTGGCGCCACGCCGACCGATCGCGACACCGTCACCCCGATTTTGGGGGTGTCCAATTCGCGTGGCGAGGACTCCTTATTGACGTTCGGAACGACGAATCACCGCGAATTGATGAGGAGATTTGCATGTACACAAGAACTGCTTTCGGGAAAGCCCAGCTTATCCGGGGCGCCGCAGTTGCGTGCGCGCTCTTGGCAGGCAATGTTTTGGCCAAGGACCATGGGGTCACTGTTGCTGTTCAGGTGAGCACTCGGGGACTCAATCCTGGTCAGCCTGCCGGGGCTCGCGCACTGTATTCCCGGATCAAGCATGCTGCGCAGATCGTCTGCACGCATGGCAATCGGGTCGATCTCAAACCCGCCGAAGACCCAGTCGGCTGCTACGAGAAGGCGCTCGGAAATGCGATTCGGTCCGCGAAATGGCCCCTGGTGACGCAGTTATACTTGGAAACACACACGCCTCAGCAAGCCGCAGCCTACGGCATCGGTGCGCCTGTGCAGTTAGCGGCGAAGTAACTCGATGACCGTATTGGCGGGGAGGTGGCTACACTACTGCGCTGGCAGCCGTAACCGCCGGCGACGGATTGCCGCCTAGGATTGGGCCGGCGCGGCGCTATCCGCACCGGGCAAGCCCAGTTTGGCTTCATTGCGCGCGAGCAGTGCGCGGTCGTCCTTTTGCCAAGGGTGAAAGCCGGGACGGAAAAACGCCAGCCAAGCCGGAAAGATCTGACGCAGCAAGCCGGGATAGATCAAGAGATATGCGATGGCCCGCAGCCAAGTCGCGGGCTTGTTGATCCCATCCTGGTCGAAGAGGTGCGCCATGTTGCGCACGCGCGCCCTTAGAAAATTCTTTGTGGACTGCAGCATCACTAAACTGCGGAATTTCCAGCGTTTGAACGACGGCATGTTCTGGGTAGCGGCCAGAAAAGTGTCGAATGCGACTGCCTTGTGCTCGATCTCTTCGATGGCATGCCATTTCCAAAGCCGCGCGGCATCAGTCGAGGCGTGCTTGAAGTGACGATCGCTCTTGAGCGCCGCGTGCGCAATGATTGCGGTGAAGTGTTCAAGCGCCACGGTGGTGGCGAGGTTGACTACCGGCGGGTATTCCTTTGCTTTTGCCAACTGCTCGGCGAGCGCAGCTTCGATCGACTCGACTTCGTATCCCGCCTCATGAACTTGTTTGTTGAAGTGAATGTGTTCGCGGCTGTGCGCGGCTTCTTGCTTGATGAACGCATCGATTTGCGCCTGCTGGTGCGCGGGCACTGCGTCACGAAACTTGCGCACGCTCTCGATGAAGAATGCCTCGCCAAGAGGAAAAGCCACCGACATGCCGTTATAGAACGCGGTCGCGATCGGATCTCCGCCGTTCCACCAGCGCGCGGTCGACCGGCCGCGTCCGATCATGAGGTTACGCGGGTGGATGACGAGTTCGGCAGGTGTGCGAGATGGGTGTTCCAAGGCAATCCCTCCGGTGCGAGCTTCGTACACTAAACGTTATTTATGTATCCGTCAATATATTATTGATGGACCCATAAATTGTTAACTGTGCAGCGCCGCAAGCGCCTCCGCGAAATGCCGGCGGCGCGCGGCCGCGGAAGCTCCGAACACATCGCCAAGCAGGGGCCCGACGGATGATTCGGCGTAGGCCGCAAAAGCGACGATGAGCGCCAGCCGTTCAATGCGTTTCACCTCGGCTTTCGACCGGCCTCGAGAGCGCCCGGCGATGAATTCCGCAAGCAGCTTGTTGACGGGCTTCAGGCGAGAGGTCTCGCCGGAGCGCACGAGCCATCCCAGCACCCGGCCGAGTCCGTTGCGATCAAACAGGTCAAAGACGCGATCCACAAGGACGCGATACTCGAACTCATTGTGGTCCATTTCGCGACCCAGTGTTTGCAGGCCGGCCAACAACTCGCGCACCAGATCCTCGGCGATCGCCGCATGCAGGCCTGCCGCCGAGCCGAAGTGGTGGCTCAGATTGGGGTAGGTCACGCCCGCGGCGTCTGCGACCGCCCGCATCGTGAGTGCATTCTCGGGACCCTCGACGATCAGCCGGCGCGCCGCGGCGAGCGCTTGCGCACGCATGTCGGAGGCAGCGCGCCGAATGCGCCGGGTGTTGCTTTTGTGGGCTGAACCTAATGTCACGAGTTATTAGTCTGCGCGATGCGCGCTTGCCCAGCAACTTAGCATCGGCGTCGCCGCGAACATCAATGTCCAATTGTGGAGCTTTGTGCTTTTGACTCGTAGTACGATTGATCCATGCCCGCCGACCGAAAATACGACATTACGCTGTACGGCGCCTCGGGATTCACCGGCAAACAGACGGTGGAGTACTGCAAGCAATTCGCTCCCTCTGGAATGCGTTGGGCCATTGCCGGGCGCAACCGGTCAAAGCTCGATGCCGTCAATTCGGCCGGTGTGGACATTGTCATCGCAGATGCCCAGGATGACGAAGCGCTCAACCGTCTGGCGGCGCAGACCCGGGTCGTGGCCACTACGGCGGGGCCGTTCAGCCTGTATGGTACGAAGCTGGTCGAGGCCTGCGTCCGCAATCGCACTCATTATTGCGACATCACCGGCGAGACGCCTTGGATCCGCCGCCTGATCGACCGTCATCACGCGCAAGCCTTGAGCGAGGGCACGCGAATCATCCCCTGCTGCGGTTTCGATTCGATTCCATCCGACTTCGGCGCATGGCTCATGTCGCGGCACATACGCGACGCGTTGCAGAGCGAGTGCGCGAATGTCTCGGCGTACTTCCGGATGGACGGTGGCGGGGGCTTCAACGGAGGCACAGTGGCCTCATTCCTTCATATGGCCGAGACCGGCCAGATGGCCCTTGTCCGGGATCCCTTCCTGCTGGATCCGGATCCGGCGGCGCATACGGCAGAGGAGCGTGAGCGCAATGCCGATCCCGCCGGAATCCGCTACGATGAATATCTGCAAGCCTGGGTGACCGCCTTTCTGATGGGATCGATCAACACGCGAGTGGTGCGCCGAACCCAGGCTCTGCAGGGAACGCGGTTCGAATATCAGGAGTACGCACAGTTCCGCAGTTCGAAAACCGCACGCACGGTCATGATCGGCAGCAAGATCTTCGAATTCGTACTAGGGTCAGGAGTCGGCCGCCGCCTGGTCAAGCCCCTGTTGCCGAAGCCAGGCGAAGGACCCTCCGAGAAGACGATGAATGAAGCCGTCTTCGAATGCCACTTCATCGGCACTGCCAGGAACGGCGTGCGTGCCCGCGGAATCTTCAAGGGGCGGGGCGATCCCGGAAACCGCATCACCGTCAAGTGCCTGTGTGAGTCGGCCTTTGTCCTGGCGCTGTCGGACAGCGCTGGTAGCGGTGCCAAGGCGGGGTCCGGCGGCGTACTGACGCCGGTGACCGGATTAGGCGACGCATTGACCGTCCGCTTGAGCGCGGCCGGGATCAATTTCCAGATCGCCGTCCGCTAGCCGCAATTTGCTGCGTAGGGCAGCACCAACGACGAGGTCTCGATCATGATCGAACATGATGTTGATATCGAAACGCAGGATGGGCGCATGAACACGTTCATCGTGCACCCCGAAGAAGGCCAGCCGTTCCCGGTAGTGTTTTTCTACATGGACGCGCCGGGAAAACGCGAAGAATTGCATGATATGGCGCGCCGCATCGCGAGCGTCGGCTACTACGTAGTACTGCCGAATCTGTATTACCGCAAGACGCGCGAATTCACCATGGTCCGCGACGAAGAAGGCATGAAGAGGATGTTCGACATGATGGGGCACCTCAGCGTCGAACTCGTGATGCGCGATACTCGGGCAATGCTCGAGTTTGTCGATGGGCAACCCGCCGCAAAAGCAACATCGCTGGGCGGCGTGGGCTATTGCATGAGCGGACCCTACATTTTGGCGGCGTGCGCGTACTTCCCCGGGCGATTCAAGTGCGGCGCATCGATCTATGGCGCCAATCTGGTGACAAAATCCGCGGATTCGCCGCATCTCCTGGCTGGTCGGGTCGGCGCCGAGATGTACTTTGCATGTGCCGAAATTGACCGCTACGCACCAAAAGAAGTGATTGACGCCATGCAGGCGCACTTCGATACCACCGAGCTCAACTATCGATTGGAATGGTACCCCGGCGCCCAGCACGGTTTTGCATTTCCGTTGCGCGCGGGTATTTATCACAAGCCAAGTGCCGAACGGCATTGGGAACGCCTGTTTGATTTGTTTGCGCGAAATCTTCACTGACTTGAATCGCGCCCTGCGGACGCATTGTTGACGCGAACTTGACGATTTGCTTTGATGGCCCGGAGCATGAGGTCCGGCCAGGGAATCTCGATAACGATGACCACTGACCAAGGGCCTTATCACATCGCGCGATTTGCGCAGGACGCGCCCGGCCGCCCGGCGCTCATCACGGGCGCGACGGGCGCCACACTGACTTTCGGCGAACTGGATCTGCGCTCACGCAAACTCGCTCGCTATATGAATTCCCGGGGCATTGCCAAGGGCGATCACATCGCCGTCATGATGGACAATTGCGCGGATTATTTCATGGTCTGCTGGGCCGCGCAGCGCTTGGGGCTTACCTACACGCCCATCAATTGGCATCTGGCAGCGAATGAGTCGGCTTACATCATCGAGAACTGCGGGGCCAAGGCGTTGATCGTGTCGGAGAAGACGCGGCCGGTCGTGGAAGCCATAGGGGATATCCTGCAAGGCGTTGCCGTCGCGCTCACGACCGGCACGCCGTTTGGGAAATTCGAGAATATCAAATCGATCATCGATCAAACGCCGGACGGGCCCGATATTGGCCAGTACGAAGGCAATATCATGTTCTATTCTTCGGGCACCACCGGGCGGCCGAAAGGCATCTCGCACAAGCTCGTCGAAGTTCCCTGGGGACAACTCGCGCCGCTTGCCGCGTACTTACGCTACGCGTACGGACTGGGGCGAGACACAGTTTACCTCGTGCCGGCTCCGCTCTATCACGCGGCGGCGCTTGGTTGGAGCATGCTGGTGCTGCGGGCCGGCGGTACGGTTGTTGTCATGGAGAAGTTCGATGCGCTGGAGGCGCTGCGCCTGATCGAGGCGCACCGGGTGACGCACGCGCAATTCGTGCCGACCATGTTCGTGCGCATGCTGCGCCTGTCCGACCAGGAAAAGCGCAGGCACGATCTTTCCACCCTCAAGATGGCCATTCACGCGGCGGCGCCGTGCCCGCCGCAGATCAAGAGGCAGATCATCGAGTGGTTCGGACCCATCGTCCACGAATACTACGCGGGCAGCGAGGGTAACGGGCTCACCGCTGCCGATTCGACCACCTGGTCTGCGCATCCCGGCACGGTCGGCAAAGCTGTGTTCGGCGAGATTCACATCGTGGGTGAAGACGGCGAAGTGCTGCCGGCGGGTGCGGACGGCTTGGTCTATTTCAGCGGCGGCAGCGACTTCGAATACTACAAAGATCCGGAGAAAACAGCCTCCGTGCACCATGCGGGCGGCTGGACCACGCTCGGCGACATCGGGCACCTCGACGCAGAGGGATTTCTCTTCCTGTCCGACCGGCGCACCGATCTCATCATTTCCGGGGGCGTCAACATTTACCCAAAAGAAATCGAGGATGTTCTGATCCAGCATCCAGCGGTGCTGGACGTCGCCGTCATCGGCGTGCCGAACATCGAATTCGGGCACGAGGTCAAGGCGGTTGTGGAACTGAACCCGGGCGTATCCCGCAGCAGCGAACTGGCCGACGACATGATCGCGTACTGCCGCGCGCGGATTGCCGCTTACAAATGCCCAAAAAGCGTCGACTTCGCGACATTGCCGCGGCTTCCGAATGGCAAAATGCTGAAACGCGATATCAGAGAGCGCTATCTGAAAGCCGGTTCATAGCGAACGCGCGATCAGCATTTTCATGATCTCATTCGATCCGCCATAGATGCGCGAAATGCGCGCATTGCGGAACATGTGGGCGATCGGGTAGTCGTTGATGTAGCCGTAGCCGCCGTGCAGCTGCAGACACTCATCGATGATTTTCCACTCGGTGTCCGTCACCCAATATTTCGCGATTGCCGACGTGGTGTTGTCGAGTTTGCCTTGCAGAACTTTCTCGATACAGTCATTGACGTACACCTTGGCCACTGTTGCCTGCGCCTTGCATTCGGCGAGCTTGAACTGGGTGTTCTGGAAATCCATGATGCGCTGGCCGAACGCCTTGCGATCCTTGACGTATTGGATGGTCGTCTCGAGCGCCAGTTCCATGGTCACGACGCCGCTGATGGCCAGCAACAAGCGCTCGCGCGGCAGTTCGGCCATCAATTGGTAAAACCCCTTGCCCTCCTGCATGCCGAGCAGGTTCTGCTGCGGCACCCACACATCGTTGAAGAACAGCTCCGAGGTGTCCTGCGCTTCCAAGCCGATCTTGTCGAGCTTCTTGCCGCGCTGGAAGCCCTTGAGACCGTCGGTCTCCAACACCATCAGCGATACGCCCTTATGTCCCGCGCTGGGATCGGTTTTTGCGACGACGATGATGAGATCGGCGATTTGTCCGTTCGAGATGAATGTCTTGCTGCCGTTGATGCGATAGCCGTCGCCATCCCGGATCGCGGTCGTACGGATCGATTGCAGGTCCGATCCCGCCCCTGGCTCGCTCATGGCGATGGCAGCGACGCGCTCTCCATTTGCGAGCTTCGGCAACCAGCGCCGCTTTTGTTCCTCGGTGCCGTGCGCCTGGATATAGGGCGTCACTATCACATTGTGCAGACTGATCGCGAAGCCGTCGACGCCTTTGCGAATCGTTTGCTCGACCAGCACGATATCGTGCCGGAAATCGCCGCCCAAGCCGCCATATTCGGCCGGCACGCTGACGCCCAGGAGTCCCGCCTGTCCGGCCTGGCTCCAGAACTCGCGTTCCACCTGACCCGCCTTGCGCCAGCGCGCGACGCGCTCCGGCGGCGCTTCGCGTTCGAAGAATCGAGCCGCGGAATCGGAGAACATCTGAATTTCCGGATCGTCCATGAAGGCAGGTTGGGGAACGTCGAGCACGGACATGGTGGATTCCTAGTTGAGGCTAAACCGATGCATTGTAGCGCCGCATCTGGCCCCTACCAGCCGCTAGATCTTCTCGAGATCGGCCATGAAAGAGCGCTGTGCGCGACCATTCTTCAGCACCACTCCTTCGGCCCGCAGGCGTTTTGCCTGCTCCCGGTGCGGTGCGGATGAAATCGGGAACACGATGCGTCCACCCGCGCCGACAACGCGATGCCAAGGGAGGTTGATTTTTTTAGGCGCCACCTTGAGCGCGAATCCGGCGAGCCGTGCCCGGCCGGGGAGTCCGGCGGCGCGTGCCACCGCGCCGTAAGTTGATACCTGGCCGCGCGGAATGGCGCAAACCACATCCCAGATCGCCTGGATCGCGGGATTGTCAGCGGACGCCCCGCGCCGCGAGCGCGATTTCTGAGAATTGAGCGGCAGGAACAATTCAGAGAATGATTGGGTCGCACGCGCCATCGCGCATTATAGGCGCGCGAATACTGCCCTGATGGTCTTGGGGATGATCGCCGAGAGAGTTGGCTAATCGCCGGGGACGCGATCGTCCCCGGCGGTTTGCCAGTAGCTTGCTTCAGATCAATTGGCGGAGTCGTCCGCGGGCGCATCAACGGGACGCAAATAATGCTTGAAGACCCACTTCGCGACGCGGCGGCCCTGCTCCCGGGCGCTGGTGTCCGAGTTGCGGTAGTGGATACCTGAGTACACGCGCGCATCGACGACCTCCTGCTCCGCCTGCGACAGGTGGGTGAAGGCGCGGGTCTTCTGCAGGGCCAGCGGGTTGGTGGTGGTCATCTGAAAACTCAGCACATCGCTGGCGAAGAAAAGCTGCAGCATATGAGAAATTGCTGCACTGATGTCGGCGTGACCAGAGGGGTACTCGGGAAAATTAGGCGTGTTGATGAGCGGCTGCCAACCCGGATCGACTGCGGTGAGTGGATTGCCGTCCTGGTCTCCCAGCCGGATGGCGGTGATCGGCCGCCAAAAATCGTAGAAGTACTTGCTATCCCAGCAGGCGATCTGAGCGTCGGCGAGCGCGGCCTCAGCCAGCGCATACATGCGAGCCGAGTCGCCAACATCGTTCAAGTAGTTGCCCGAGATGTAGCGCAGGGCGTTCTGCCACAGAATGGGACCGCTATCGGCCCAGAAATAGGCCATGTCGGTTTGCTCGGCGGTACGTGTCGTGCTCTGCAGCGCACCGACCGATTTCACTTCGTTGTAGTCGTCCGCCCACTTATCGCTGGTCAGATCGGGCGGCGGGCCAATGCGGAATTGCGAGTCGCTCATCATCGTGAAGGGATTGACGCTGGCCACCCAGGGAGTAAGTCCCGGCGCTAACGATGGCGGCGATCCCGGCAGCAGGGATGGCGTTGGCCGCCACTGGCCGATTGCATTGCCGCCAAGGAAGGGCGGCGGGTTGGCAGGGAAGCGGCCGTCGTTCGCGCGCAGGGCCAGCATATTGGCCGCGGCCAGTGCCCCCACTGCCGTTCCTGGATCCAGCGGATCGACTCCGTTCGCCGCTAGGTAGTTGACATATTCCGCATTGACCGTGGCACTTTGCGCTGGGAACAGGCCGACCAATACGTCATGGCCAGCTTTGGCCGCCGCCGCGCTCAGCGATCCGGTCGCGCCGGGTGCATGGGTGTAGTACGGCTCGTAGCGGCGGTCGATGGACTCAACGGCGTCGTAGATCGCCAAGTGCACGATGGCAAAATCCAGTGCGGCAACGGGCGGCGGGTGGCCGGCGGTTTTCACGGCTGTCTCGCTGATTGCGTTCCAAGCTGCCACTGCGTCGTCAGCCCTGGCATTCACGGCCAACACGGTTGCGAGGACGGTTAAAGCAAATCCGAATCGAATGATCTTGTTCATGATGATTTCCCATATCTTTGTGATGAGTTCGCTCAAGCGCGACCGACCCTCGCGCATGCGTGCCGCCTGTTCAATCGTCCGCGAATACTCAATTCATGAATTATTTATATCCAGCTAAGTCGCTGATTCTGTAATGGCGTGCGGCAACGGCTAACCTGCCGGCGCAGTTCCGGGATGCGAGTTTTTTTGCGGTAACATAGGCGTCGTCTACGACCCACCATGCAAACACCGAGTCCGCTCACCGGTATTGTTCACTTCGGGATATTTCAGCTCGACCTGACAGCGCGCGAACTGCACAAAGCCGGCGTAAAGGTCAAGTTGCAAGACCAGCCGCTTCGAGTACTGGCGTTACTGATTGAGCGCGCGGGTCAGCTGGTCACCCGGGACGAGCTGCGGCAGAAGGTCTGGCCGACCGATGTGTATGTCGATTTTGATCAGGGCCTGAACAACGCGATCAGAAAGGTGCGCGACGCGCTGGGAGACTCAGCGGACAGTCCGCGATTCATCGAGACCGTCGCCCGGCATGGTTATCGCTTTGTGGCCCCCGTAAGCGCCGCGCCGGAGCGTCCTTCCGAGCCGCGATCCCACGGTCTGCGCGCGCTCCGCAATGCGTTGTTCGGCCTGGCCGCCTGTCTGCTTGCAGCTTTGGCTTATTGGGCCTGGCAGGGCGGCGCGGCCACGCGTGCCCGAGTTCCGTCTGAGAACGTGATCTTGGCTGTTTTGCCGTTCGACAACCTGAGCCGTGATCCCGACCAGGAGTTCTTCAGCGATGGCTTGACCGAGGAGATGATCGCTCAGCTTGGCAAGCTGAATCCAGAGCGGCTCACCGTGATCGCCCGGGGTTCGGTTGCCAAGTACAAGGGCAGCAGCCTGGCTGTAGATCAAATCAGCAGGGAGCTGCATGCCGACTACCTGCTCCAGGGCAGTGTTCGGCGCGCGTCCGATCGCGTCCGCATCACCGTGCAGTTGATTCAGGTCCGAGACCAATCGGTTCTTTGGGCGGAAAGCTACGATCGCGAACTGAAGGACATACTGGCGCTGCAGGATTCCGTGTCGCGAACGGTCGCTGACCAAATCCACGTTAAACTGACTCCGGGACAGCAAGCGCGTCTGCCAAGCCGGTCTCAAATCGATCCCGGGGCGTACGAGGCATATCTCAAGGGCCGCTACTACTGGAACAAACGCAGCGCCGACGGCCTGCAGAAGGCGCTGATCTACTTCCAGCAGGCGATCAACAAGGACCCAATCTACGGCGCCGCCTACTCAGGATTGGCCGATTGCAACAGCGGACTCGCCTGGCACGGCTTCAAGTCTCCGGCGGAGGCGCTTCCCAAGGCCAATGCAGCGGCGCTCAAAGCCATAGAGATCGATCCACAGTCCGCGGAAGCCCATGCTTCATTGGGTCTGGTCCTTGACCATAAGTGGGATTGGGCTGGAGCCGAGGCTGAGTTCAAGCGCGCGCTGCAGTTGGACCCTCGCTATGCGAATGCACACCATTGGTATGGAGATAATTTATCGATTTTAGGAAGGCATGACGCAGCACTGCTCGAGGCGAAGCAGGCGTTGGAACTGGATCCGCTGAATCTCATGATCGGCACCTGGGTGAGCCTACGCTACTACCTCGCGCGCAAATATGACCTGGCGATTCAACAAGGCCGGAGTACGGTCGAATTGGACGCAAACTTCGCAGCGGCTCATCTTTTGCTCGGCGAAAACTACGTGCAAATGGGGCTGGACGAGAAAGGGCTCGCTGAGCTGCACACCGCGGCTGACCTTTCCGGAAACAGCCCGCTGTATCTGGCCCAGGTCGCGGCCGCTCATGCTGCGGCGGGGAGGAGGACTGAGGCGCTGCGGATCATTGCTGAGCTGCAAACGATTTCCACTACGCGGTATGTATCGCCGTACGGGTTGGCGCAGATCTATGCCGCGATGAACGACCAGGAGCAGACCTTCAAATGGCTGCAAGTTGCTTATGACGATGGTGCCGTGTGGATGTCATATCTCGGCGTCGATCCTGTCTTTGATGGCTTTCGCAGGGATCCGCGCTTTCAGGATTTGTTACGGCGCGTCCACTTGTTGCCGTGAAGCGGAATGTTGCGTCGCAATGCGAGCGCTGCCCTGCTAAATCTGTTGGCGCTGGTTGGTTATTCACCTAGGATGCTGCATGGCGAAAAAACAAGAAATTGTCGACGATCTGCTCGACGCCCTGGTATGGATGCGACGCAAGGCAAAGAAACATGAAGCCGTCGACGACCTCATCGATGCATTGGTGCGCATGCGGCGTAAAGTGAAAAAGAAGGCCGTCAAGAAAAAAGTGGTCAAAGGAAAAGCCAAGAAACGCCGGAAAGCGAAGCGCTGACCGCTCATGGAATTGGCGCCGGGCAGTGGTCAAAAAATCATCAGGTCAACATAAGCGGCTGAAAGGCCGTGACGTTTTGAATTCATAATCTGGTTATGCACAGGGTTATCCCCCGGGAATGGGGATGAATACGCACCGGGGCGAGCTGACCACCAAGGACTATCCCTAGCTCTACGATCAGCTCGCCCCCTCCGACAACCCCACGCTAATCGTGGGCAGCGATCAGCGTAACGGCCGATCATTGCGCGATAGTGTCCGAAAAATGGTGGTTGCATGACGTCGACGATCATTATGCTCCCCGCGTAAAATGCGCGAATCGCAGGCAGGAGGCGCCGCGTGCGGCGTGCGGGATGGTCAGGGTCATTGGCGTGGCTGCACTGCTGGTTTGGTGCGCGGCCGGATCGGCGGCCGGCGCCGAGCTGCGGATTGCGGCCGATGAGATCGGCGGCGCCGTCAGCAGCGCGCGCGGCGCGGAAGCCGGCGTCTGGGTTATCGCCGAAACGAATGATTTCAAGACCCGCTTCGCCAAAATCGTTGTAACCGACGAAGCCGGCCGCTTCCTGATTCCTGAACTGCCGCCTGCAAAGTACAGAGTCTGGGTGCGCGGCTATGGCCTCGCCGACTCGGCCGCGGTCGACGCTGCACCCGGGCACCATCTCGACCTTGCCGCGAGCGTCGCTCCCGATGCGGCGACGGCAGCCAAGATCTATCCGGCTGCCTACTGGTACGCGATGATGCAAATTCCCGAGGAGGCGCAGGTTGCAGCGCTGTCCGGCGGTCGCAACGGCTATCTGATGTGGATGAAGAACATGGGCTGCATCGGCTGTCATCAGCTCGGCAATCTGGCGACCCGCACCATCCCGAAATCGCTGGGCACTTTCAGTTCATCGCAGGCGGCGTGGCTCAAGCGCCTGCAGTCGGGGCAAGCCGGCAGTCAGATGATCAACATCGCGCAAGGCATGCTCGCCGGTATTCCGATTCGCTTTCTCGCGGATTGGACCGATCGCATTGCCGGCGGCGAATTGCCGGCTTCAAGTCCGGCGCGCCCGAGCGGCATCGAGCGCAACGTCGTCGCAACCGTGCGCGACTGGTCGGATCCCAAAGCGTATTTGCACGACCTTTCGGGAACTGATCGCCGCAATCCGACGCTGAACGGCAATGGTTTGCTGTACGGCGCCCCGGAACTCAGCACGGACGATTTCCCGGTTCTCGATCCGCTTCACAACCTCGCCAGCACGTTCAAGGCGAGTGTGCGCGACGCCAATACGCCGACGACTCACGATGACGCCGTGCTTGGACCCTCGCCCTACTGGGGCGAGGAACGAATCTGGGCCTCGAAGGCGATTGCACACAACCCGATGCTGGATCGATCCGGTCGCGTCTGGTACACCGCAAGGATTCGTGCGGCGGACAATCCTGCATTTTGCAAGAAGGGATCGAACCATCCGTCGGCCAGAGACTTTCCCATCAACGCATCCGAGCGCCAGCTTGCGGTGTATGAGCCGAAGAGTCGGAAATATACATTCGTCGATACCTGCTTCGGCACCCATCATTTGCAATTTGCGGAAGACGCGAACGACACCCTCTGGACCAGCGGCGGTCGTGAGGTCGTGGGGTGGCTCGACACCAAGAAATTCGATCTGACCGGCGATGCCGCCGCTTCTCAGGGGTGGGCTCCTTTGGTGCTCGACCTCAACGGCAACGGCAAGCTTGATTCGTGGACCGAACCCGGTCAACCCGTCGACCCCAAGCTCGATGCGCGTTTGGCTGTCGGCTTCTACGCCGTCATGCCGAATCCTGCCGATGGCAGCATCTGGGGATCGGTGGCATTTCGTTATCCCGGCGCGATCATTCGCTTTGACCCGCAAACCCGGCTCAGCGAGATTTACAATGTGCCCGCGCCCGGTTTCGGTGTGCGCGGCGCGGACATCGATCGCAACGGCATCGTCTGGGTGTCGTTGGCCAGCGGACATTTGGGCGAGTTCGACCGGCGCAAGTGCAAGGGTAAGCTCAACGGGCCGGCCGCCACGGGCGATCACTGCCCGGAAGGTTGGAGCTTTCATCGCCTGCCCGGTCCGGGATTCGCGAACCTGCCGCAGATGAGCGTCGAGTCGAGCTATTACACCTGGGTGGATCAACACGACACATTGGGATTGGGCGCGAATGTGCCGATTGCCACCGGCAATCTCTTTGACGGAGTGCACGCCCTGGTAGACGGCAGGTTCGTGACGCTGCGCGTTCCATATCCGCTCGGCTTTTATGCCAAAGGCCTCGATGGCCGCATCGATGACGCCACCGCGGGATGGAAGGGACGCGGCATCTGGATCACGAGTGGGGACCGGACGCCGTGGCACAAGGAAGGCGGCAAGGGCACCAAGCCGCTGGTGGTCCACTTCCAACTTCGCCCCACACCGCTGTCCCACTGAAGACCGCTTCGGGATATTCTCTGACCCCGATGCAGCAGCGCCGCAGCCATAACAACGAGGATCGCAGCGATGGATGATCAAGAAACATACAATCGTGCCAAGAGGCGAGTTGCGCAAATAAAGGGCTTTTACATCCACGCGACTGTATACGTGCTTGTGAATGCCGTGCTGATCGGCATTAACTTGTGGACGGAGCCCGGTCAGATCTGGTTTTTCTGGCCGCTTCTCGGCTGGGGCATTGGCTTGGCCGCCCATGGGCTCTCGGTGTATGGGCTTGGCGGCTTTTTGGGAGCCGAGTGGGAGGAGCGCAAGATCCAGGAAATCATCGCGAAACGCCGCCCACAATGACGCATGTCGGGACGGGCATTGCGACCCCGCGTCGCGCCGCGACGGTTATGCTGGTGCGCGACGAGCCATTCGAAGTGTTGATGGTGAAGCGCAATGCGCGAGAACCCTTCGCGTCGGCGCTCGTGTTTCCGGGCGGGGTTGTCGAACCGGAAGACTATTCGGACTCGTGGCTGGCGCATCTGCATGGCGCGGCGTCATTTGACCTCGAAGAGCGCGCGCTGCGAATCGCCGGCTGTCGCGAGGCGTGGGAAGAGGCCGCGCTCCTGCCTTGCGGGCGGGGTGGACCCATGTCGAAGGACGCCTTGAGCGATCGGCCGTTCATGGAAACGGTCATCCGGCACGGCGTGCGGCTTGCGCTGGAGGATTTGGTTGAATTCGCTCACTGGATTACGCCTGAGGCGCTGCCCAAGCGATTCGATACGTATTTTTACATTTGCCGCGCGTCTGCCAGCGCCACCGGCCAGTGCGATGGTCGCGAAACCGTGGCGTTGGAGTGGGTGCAGCCCTTGGACGCGCTGGCCATGGCGGAGCGCGGCGAGCGGTCGCTTTTGCTCCCAACGCGGGAGAATCTCAAACTCTTGGCTCAAAGCCCCAATTCGGAAGCCGCGCTCAACGCGGCACGCGAGCGCAAAATCGTGCCATTTACGCCGCGTTGACCCCTGGGTATCGTGCGCGCGGGTCAGACACCGGCGGCAGCTTGTGCGGTCAGGAGCCGCACGCCGAACACGGGACCTGCGGATACGTTCGGCTCGGGCTCGAAGCGCACGGTGATCTCGGCTTTGTCCTTTGTCAGCTCGAGCGGAATCTCGTAATTGCAATCGAAGAATTGCCCGGGATGATCGGCGGTGAGCCGCTCGCGCGCGATTTCAACGCCATCGATCCGGACGACGAAACTGCGGTCACGCTCTTCTCCCCAATAGCTCGCCTGCAATACGAGCGGTCCCGGACGCGCAGCGAAGGCAAATTGAAAATACCCGCCGGCTCGGGCATCGCGGCCGGCGCGCCCGCGGTAGACCACAGGATAGGAGAACTTCGCCTCGAGCCGGTGATCGCGCTCGGCCTGCGTGTCGCCCAAGTCGATGATATCGGCCGATCGCGCCGCGAGCTCACGCAGCCGGGCCTGCTCCTTCTCACGGCGGACCTGTTCCAACGCCCACGCCGGCTCATCGAAGCAGCGGAAATATACCGCCGTATTTCGCTCGTACTGCAATGTGAACGGGCGCAGCGTGAGATCGGAAGGCCTAGCCAGTTCTTTGGTCACAAACGTAGCCGGCTCGTTCGGTTTGGAATGCACATGCTGCAGCGGCCGTGCAGCGACGATTGCCGGAGCCGGCCCTGCCCATTTGGCGGTCGCACTGCCAAGATCCGCCGCGAGCACCATGGGACCATAGAGAAACGCGATTGTCTGCGCATCATCGGCTGTCGGCTCGATGCGCAGGTTGCGCGGGAGCGAAAGCGTGAGCACGTCTCCGCTGCGCCACACGCGGCGCAGCTTGATGTAACCCGCGCTTGCGCGCATCGGCATCGGCCGGCCATTGAGCGCGACTGCGGGACGGGAACACCACGCCGGCACCCGCAACGCCACGGTCATCGGATCGGAACGCTCACGCTGTACAACTCGCAGATCGATCCGATCGTCGAACGGATACGAAGTTGCAAGCTCCAATGTCGATTCCTGCTCCTGCCAGGTGAGCAGCGATGCGATGTACAGGTTGACGTACAGTGCATCGGCGGAGCGCCAGTAAATCGAGTCGCCGTGTTTCGAGTGGCTTTCCATTCCCGTGCCGACGCAGCACCAGAAGTCATCGAACGGCGATGAGAATTGGCGGTGCGACCCGGACATCAGCGGCACCATGTAGGCAAACATGCCGGTTTGCGGATTGTGCTGCGCCAGGATGTGATTGAAATGTGCGCGCTCGTAATAATCGAAGTACTCAGCCCGCGGGCGCACGGCGTACAGCTGCCGCGTCAGCTTCAGCATGTTGTAGGTGTTGCATGATTCGCAGGTTTGTTCGGTGATGTGCTTGGAAATCGACAGCGGCGCCTGGAAATCCTCCCGGTCGGCATTGCCGCCAATGACGTAGCTGTAGCGCGAAGTTACAAGATCCCAGAACAATCCGGCGGCGCGCCCATAGTCGCGCTCTCCGGTGAGCTCATACAGTCTTTGCAGTCCGATCAGCTTCGGGACCTGCGTATTGGCGTGCACATGCGCGAGCTCATCGCGACCCTCGACGAGCGGCTGCAGTATTTTGCGATCGTAGAGTTTGCGCGCCATGGCGAGCCAGCGCGCCTCGCCGGTCCGCGCATGAAGCTCGGCGAACGCCTCATTGAGCCCGCCGTACTCGCACAACAGTACCTGCTGCACCTGCGATTCGCTCAACCCGGAGAACAGCTGCTCGATGTAGGCGCCGAGCCGCGTTGCTACTTCGATTGCAGCGTTCTCGCTGCAATAGCGATCCGCATCGAGCAAGCCCGCCATCACCTTGTGCCAGTTATAGAACGGCGACCAGGCCCCGTTCAAATCGAATGCGCGCGCGCGTATGTCGCCGCGCCGCACTTCTTCCATCGCAAACCTGCCGCTCTCGATCACCGCACCGCGCCGCCGCGTGAAACCAGCCACAAACCCATCGCGCGACGCGGCTTGGCATGCCTCCAGCTCTCGAACGATATAGCTCACCCGCTCCGGCGCCTGGCTCTCGCCGGTCTGTGCGTGCAGCAGCGACAGTGCCGAGAGGTAGTGCCCGAGCGTGTGTCCGGCAATGGTGTCGCTTTCCCAGCCGCCGTACATGGGCGCCTTCGGTGCGAGACCGGCGTTTACTCGATAGTTATGCAGCAACCGGTCCGGCTCGAGGGAGAGCAGGTAAGCTCGATTCGACTCCACCGCGGTGAGATACGGCGATGGGCGCAGGCGCACGGCCTCGAGAGGGAACGGACTGAGGGAGGGCTCCACGCTGGTGCCGCCCGAGACAACGCCGCGCGCGGATGCAGCGATCCAGGCCGCTGCCGAAGCGGCGACCTGCAGAAGATGGCGTCGGCTCAGAGGCAATTCGCTCCCGAATACTGCATTTAAGTCCAATGGCATCATACATCTCTCGGCTAAAACGCCACCCGCCCGGCGGAGAGTTCAGGGGCATCGTTTGGGCAGGGGATACTTCGAGTATTTTCAATTACATACCGCGCCGGCTGCGGGTTTGGCGCTGCCGAAAGCGGCAATTTGACTTGGCGCGCCGTAGAGGTCTAACGTCAGGCTGGTATTTTAAATATGTTGGTAGCGAGACCATCGGTCGGAAGGAGTGAGTCGTGAACTTAAAAGGTAGCAAGACGGAAAAGAATTTGAAGGACGCATTTGCGGGCGAATCGCAGGCAAATCGGCGTTATTTGTACTTCGCAGCCAAGGCGGATGTCGAGGGATTCAATGACGTGTCGGCTGTGTTCCGTTCCACTGCCGAAGGGGAAACCGGTCATGCCCACGGTCATTTGGAGTTCTTGGAGGCGGTGGGGGATCCGGCCACCGGTTTGCCGATAGGCGCGACCTCGCTGAATCTCAAGGCGGCCATTGCGGGCGAAACGCACGAATACACGGACATGTATCCCGGCATGGCCAAGAGTGCCAGAGAAGAAGGGTTCAGCGAAATTGCCAATTGGTTCGAGACACTGGCCAAAGCGGAGCGGTCGCACGCGAATCGCTTCCAGAAGGCATTGGACAACCTGTAAACCTGCGCTTGCGCGACGGTTGATCTAACCCTTTAGCGGGCTCCACTGGCGGAGCCCGCTGCAATTTCGGTCGGGAGATACCCCTGTCTGACGGAGAGATCAAGGCTGGACACGAGGGCAGCCTCGAGGCGCCCACACGCCACGCACTTGGGTGGCAAGAACCGCAATTCCATGACCCGGCCGCGCTCGAGAAGGAACTCGAGCGGGTTTTCGATATCTGCCACGGCTGCCGCCGCTGCTTCAATTTGTGCAACTCCTTTCCGACTCTGTTCGAGTTGATCGACGACTCGAACACCGGGGAGCTCGCCGGCGTCGATAAGAAAGCTTATTGGCAGGTGGTCGACCATTGTTATCTCTGCGACATGTGCTACATGACCAAGTGTCCGTACGTGCCGCCCCACCCCTGGAATGTGGACTTTCCGCACTTGATGCTGCGCGCCAAAGTCGTCAAGCATGGCAGCGGCGGAACACGCTGGCGCGACAGGGTCTTGAGTTCCACGGATTTGGTCGGCAAGCTCGCGGGCATTCCCGTCATCGCCGAGGCCGTCAACGCAGGTATCGGCAGCCCAATGGGGCGCAAAATCCTGGATGCCGCGCTCGGCGTGCATCCCGAGGCACCCGTGCCGGCGTACCAGTCGAACACCCTGCGCAAGCAGCTCGGCGCGCAGCTCCGCAAGCAGCGCGATCCGGCGGCCGCCGCACGGGCGGCAGGCGCCACGCGCGGCAAGGTCGCGCTATTCGCCACCTGTTACGTCAATCGCAACGAGCCGCAGATCGGGCTCGATCTCGCGCGTGTGCTCGAACACAACGGCATTGAAGTCGCACTGGCGGAACAGGAAAGCTGCTGCGGAATGCCCAAGCTGGAGTTGGGCGATCTGCGCGCGGTTGCGGACCTGAAGGCCAAGAACGTGCCGCATCTGCTCGCTATGATCGAGCAAGGCTACGATATCGTCGCACCGATTCCCTCATGCGTGCTGATGTTCAAGCAGGAACTGCCGCTGATGTTTCCGGGCGACGCCGACATCGCGAAGATCAAGCAGCATTTTTTCGATCCCTTCGAATATCTGGCTGCCAGGCACAAGGCCGGATTGCTGCGCACGGACTTCACGCGACCTCTGGGCAAGATCGCGTACCACGTGGCATGCCATCTACGCGTGCAAAATATCGGGCTCAAGACGCGCGATGTATTGCAGCTGATTCCAGGCACGACGCTGGAGCCGATCGAGCGCTGTTCGGGTCACAACGGCACCTACGGCGTAAAGCGGCAATTTCGCGACATCTCCATGAGGATCGGCAAGCCGGTCGTGCAACGTGTGCAGGCGAGCGGCGCCGACTTTTACGCAAGCGATTGTCCGATGGCAGGTCATCAAATCGAAAGCGGGTTGGCGGATGGGTCGCACCCGACTCATCCGCTGACGTTGCTCAGAATGGCGTATGGCTTGTAGGATCCCCGTGAAGACTTGTGTGAGCCCCTAACATGCAAAAATTGGCGCGCGCCGACTTGATGAGCCTGGAGCAGTACGCGCGCGATCGGGTGCGATTGCGCAGCGAAGTGATCGCCCACAAGCAGCTGCGCAACGTGGCCGTCGGACCCAACATGACCTGGTGCTTCGAGGATCGCACCACGATACGCTATCAGATCCTCGAAATGCTGCGTGCCGAGCGCATTTTCGAAAGCGACGGGATACAGGCCGAGCTCGACGCCTACAATCCACTGATTCCCGACGGCAACAATTGGAAAGTGACGATGCTGCTCGAATTTCCGGACCCTGCGGAGCGGCGGGCGGCGCTGGAAAAATTGATCGGTGTCGAGGATCGCTGCTGGGTGCGAGTCAGCGAAATGCAGCGGGTTTTTGCCATTGCCGACGAGGATCTGTCGCGTGAAAACGAGGAAAAGACCTCGGCAGTGCATTTTCTGCGCTTTGAACTTTCGCCCTCGATGATCGAAGCCATGAAAGGCAACGGTACTTTGAGCATCGGAGTCGATCACGACAACTACCGGTACTCGCGCAGCCCGCTGCCGGCTGCCGTCCGCGACTCGTTGTGCCGCGATTTGGCTTAGCCGCGCGCGTGCTATTGCCGGTCAAACACGATAGTCAGTTCGGCTGGGCCTTGCTGCGACGCTATCTGTACGACGCTGGTTAGTTCTTTGCCATCGGCAGACAGGGACATTCTGTCCTTGAACGACAAGCCGACACTCTCCACGATGGTGTTCACTATTATCGCGTCACCGTCCCATGCGGCTGAGCCGACAATGGCGGTGCCGTTGATTTCGAACGCAGAGGCCTTGCCGTCGGTCGTATATTTCCGGGTTGTTGTCCCGTCCGATGCGCCGCCGGTTTGCTCCTCAACGATGACCAACGATGGCTCGGTCAGCGCAATTTTACGCACCATCGAAGCCGGCGCGGGAAAGCCGGCGTAGTTGCTTTTTGCAGGATTCATTTTCCATTCGCCGGAGAACTTCGGCATGTCGGCTGCCGAGCCGATATTGGAAAGGGCCGCCATCGCGAGCGCGAGCAGGATGAGTTTCATTTTTGGATCTCCCGGAATTGAAGCGAAACAATTTTCACGAAGGCGAATGAATTGTATTGGATAGTTGCTCCCGATCATACCGGCCGACTACCGGCTGCCGGGGAAAGAGATTAGGATTGCGCGTCCGAAACAAAAACATCGCGCGGCAACGCATTTCCGGGGACATCCTGATGAAAACTCGTTGGCTGAGTGCTTTGCTGCTTCTCGTCGCGCCGTCAATTGCCGTGCAATCGGAACCGGATGCAGCGAATCCGGCAGCCACCGTACTCCTGGGATACAGTGCGCGCAGCGCGGTAGTTCAGGGCCAGTGGGAGCGCAAGTTCAAGGACGGCATTGCCGCGGCCAACATCCGCGACAACATGCGGCGCTTGAGCGCGCGGCCTCATCATGTCGGCTCGCCCTACGACAAGGACAACGCGGAGTGGATTCTCGCCAAGTTCAAGGCGTGGGGGTTCGACGCGAAGATTGAGACCTTCGACGTTCTGTTTCCGACTCCGAAGATTCGCGTGCTCGAAATGCTGCGGCCGACCCGTTTTCGAGCCAAACTGCAGGAGCCCGCCGTGCCCTCCGACCCGACCTCGAGCCAAACAGCCGAGCAGCTTCCCACGTATAACGCGTATTCCGCCGACGGGGACGTCACCGCGCCGCTGATTTATGTGAACTTCGGCAATCGCGACGATTATGAGCAGCTTGACCGCCTCGGAATCTCGGTTAAAGGCGCCATTGTAATTGCGCGCTACGGCCAAGGGTGGCGCGGCGTGAAACCCAAGGTGGCTGCCGAACACGGGGCCATCGGCTGCATCATTTACTCGGATCCGAAGGGCGACGGCTATTTCCAGGGTGAGCAGTTTCCTGCCGGGGGATGGCGGGCTAAGGAGGGCGTGCAACGAGGCAGCGTCATGGACACGGATTACCCGGGCGATCCCTTGACCCCAGGCGTGGGCGCCACCGCGAATGCCAAGCGCTTGCCGCTCAAGGACGCAAAAACCATCACCACCATTCCTGTCTTGCCTATTTCATACACCGATGCACTGCCGCTTCTTTCGGCACTCAAGGGGCCCGTGGCGCCGGAGCCCTGGCGAGGCGCGCTCGCGATCACATATCACGTGGGTCCGGGGCCGGCGCTGGTGCATCTCGTCGTTCGCTCGAACTGGGACATCAAACCAATCTATGACGTGATTGCCACGCTTCACGGGTCGACCGGCGCGGGTCAATGGGTGATTCGCGGCAATCATCATGATGCGTGGGTCAATGGAGCGGACGATCCGATTTCCGGTCAGGCCGCCATGTTGGAGGAAGCGCGCATGCTGGGTGAGTTGCACGCTCACGGTTGGACGCCGCTGCGCACCATTATTTATTGCGCCTGGGATGGCGAGGAACCCGGCTTGTTGGGTTCGGTTGAGTGGGTGGAAACCCATCTTGATGAGCTGCAGCAGCATGCTGTGGTCTATATCAATTCCGACAGTAATCAGCGCGGCTACCTGCTGCCGGGGGGTACGCAGGATCTGCAGAATTTCATCAGCGGTATTGCTCGGGACGTCGAAGATCCTGAAACACGCTTGTCGCTGTATCAGCGCTCGCATCTTTTCAGCATTGCGCAAGCGAAGAATGCCGAGGAGCGGAGCGATGTACGCAAACGCAATGATCTTATGGTGCATGCGCTGGGCGATGGGTCCGACTATACCGCTTTCCAAGATTTTGCCGGCATTTCGACGCTGAATCTTGGCTTCGGAGACGAAGACGACGGCACCCAATATCACTCGATTTACGACGATTTTCATTGGTACACCGAATTCGTCGACAAGGACTTCGCCTACGGCCGCGCGCTGTCGCAAACGGCCGGGACGGCGATCATGCGGTTCGCCGACGCGGATTTCATTCCGGCCGATTTCTCTGCGCAAGCCGATGCCATCGACAAATATGCGGCCGATCTTGAAAAGCTGATGAAGGACAAACAGGACGAGTTCGCGGAGCGCAACCTGCAATTGCAGGAAGGTGTCTTCAAAGCGACGTCGGATCCGCGCCGGCCTCTGTTGCCTCCGCCGGCCGAGACCGTGCCGCCGTATATCAACCTGGCTCCCATGAAGAATGCGATCGTCCTGCTCAAAAAGAGCGCGGATCGCTATTCGCGCGCGCTTGCGGCGTTTCAGGCCAAGGGCTCCGCAATGCTTGCGCCGCAATCGCTCGAATTGATCAACGCCGACTTGCAGCGGGTTTCACGTTTGTTTCTCAACCAGAAAGGTCTTCCCGAGCGGCCGTGGTTCAAAAATCAGATCTACGCTCCGGGGGCTTACACGGGCTACGGGGCGAAGCCCATTGCCGCGGTTCGCGAATACATGGATGAAAAGAAGTGGACCGAAGCGGAAGGCCAAGTGCCGCAGGTTGCGCACGTGATCGAAAATGTCGCTGCCGGCATCGAGAAAGCGGCACAGGATTTCGAGACTGCGCTGCTGCAGGTGCACTGAGCCGAAAGTGCGGGTGCAGATGCTGAAAGTGCGGGTGCAGATGCTGAAAGTGCGGGTGCACCGAGCCGCTTGCGATCAACCGAGCGTCGCGTCGGTCTGTCCGTACTTTGCAAACAGTGCGGCGCGCTTTCGCGGGTCGATGTTCGCCTTGTTCAAGTCGCCGCCGCAGCATTCGAGTAGCTTGGGGTCCATTACTTTGAACCATGCTTTTGGGAACATCGCCAAGCCGAAACATCCCGGATAGCCGCTGGGCAGACGCGGCAGATCCTCGAAGTCGCGCAGCGCCTGATAGGGCCGCAAGACATTCGCATGATGATCCGAGTGGCGCTGCAGGTGAAACGACATGATGTTGGAGAAAATGTGATTGGTATTCCAGGAGTGTATCGGCGCGGGCGTTTCGTAGCGTCCCGTGGGGAGCTTCCGGCGCAGCAATCCGTAATGCTCCACATAGTTGGCCTGCGTAAGACCGTACCACGCGTATAGATGATGAATGACGAGGAACGGCGCTATACGCCAGCCAAACGTTCCGATCAACGCCGCCGCAATCGCGGCAGTCAAGCACCAGGACATCAGAATTTCATTGTGCAGTGACCAGGAACGCAAGCCTAAGACAGCGAGCCGCTTTTTTTCCAAACGCCAGCCGCGCGTCAACCCGCCCGGTATTTCCCGCAGGACAAAGCGGTAGACGCTTTCGCCCATGCGCGCACTCGCGCTGTCTTCCGGTGTCGCCACCTGCACATGATGACCACGATTGTGTTCGACGCTAAAGTGCCCGTAACCGACCAGCGCCAGTGCTACCTGCGCGGCCAAACGATCGGCTGCGCTGTGCTTGTGGCCGAGTTCATGCCCCAGCAATATGGCGTCGGCGCTGGTGATGCCGACCGAGAGTGCGAAGCCGATGTATGCCCACCAAGGAATGCTCTGTGTGCCGGCGAGCCATACACTCGCAATAAAACTGACGTACAGAAGAGAGATATCGGCGTACAGGAGCAACCGGTAATACGGGTCCGCGGCCAACAGGGGTACGATGACATCGGGCGGGTTGTGAGCATCCTCGCCGAACAATCCGTCGGCGATCGGGATGAGCACGAACATGTAAGCAAGGGGCACGAACAATACCCACGGCTGCGCGCCGCTTGCAAAATACAAGTACACGGTCGCGAGTCCGAGGAATGGACTGATGAAGGCGGCCAGCCAGGCGTAGCGCTTGGGATCCTTGTAGCGAACCGTCTGTCCGTCTTCCGAACGCGCGATAAATTCCATTGCTTGTCTCCCGCCGCTCCTTGAATCAATTCGGCATTCTTGGACCGCTGCGCAATTATCGCACTGCTTTTGGGGCAAAAAAAGCCTGCAGCTTCGGCGACGGCTCGATGGTCGCGCGCTTGGCCCGCATTTCATTAAACGCGCCGCTCGCGGCCTCGAGCGCAGCGTCGATATCGCCATCCGTCATGGCGGCGCTCAGGAACATATTGTGCCATGGGTGCACATACACGCCGCGCTTCAGCATCTCGCGCGACCAAAAAAAGCCCAGCCGCAAATCAGGGTCCTCATCGAATAAAAACAGCGGCATTTGCGCAGGACCGGTTTGCCGTAGACTAAATCCACAAGCCGCGGCGCGTTCATGCAGCCCATCGCGGAGCTTCTGTCCCAAACGCTCGATCTCTTCGAGATAATCCGTCTCGGCGACCAAGCGCAGAGTTGCCAGGCCGGCAGCCATCGGCGAGCCCGCATACCAGAAGGAGCCGGTGACAAAAATCGACGCCGCGGCGCCGCGGGCCTTCTCGGAACCCAAGAGGGCCGAAATCGGATGTCCGTTGGCGATGCACTTGCCCCAGCTGGAAAGATCGGGCTGCACGCCGACGATCGACCAAGAACAGTCTCGAGCCATCCGCAAACCGCCGCGTACGTCATCGACCACCAGCAGTGCGCCTCGCTCGTCGCAGAGTTCGCGTGCCCGCCGCGCGTAGACCGGATTGGGCATGGCTTGATCGACGAAGGCATCGTGCTTGAAGGGGGATGCAAATATCGCCGCGAGGTCGCCGCCGGCTTGAGCCACGGCCGCTTCCAGGCTGGCGGTATCGTTGTAGCTGCAAAAGATCTGGTTGGCGCGATCCTCGGGCGTCGTGCCGGTCGGCCGCGGCGTGCACCAGGGTGCGGCGCCGTGATACGTGCCTTTGGCCATCACGACGGTTTTTCGCCGCGTGTGTGCTCGCGCCGTCACCAGCGCCATGGTCGTGGCATCGGTACCGTTCTTGCAGAACATGGCCCACCGCGCATGCTTCACCAAGGCGGTCATGCGCTCGGCGAGAGTGACCATCAATTCGGTGGGACCGGTGAGCGGATCGCCGCGGCGCATCTGTGTGATGGCGGCCGCGTCGATCGCCTCATGCGCATAGCCGAATAGCTGCGGACCATAGGCGCACATCAGGTCCAGATACCGGGTGCCGTCGGCGTCCCATAGATGAGCGCCTTCGCCGCGGGAAAAGAATTGAGGATAGCCATCGGGCAGCAGGGCGGTCGATTGGTGTCCGTACATTCCTCCCGGGATCACCGCCTCGGCCCGCCGGCGCAACTCTTGGTCTCGGCCAATTGATGCCGCCATTGTCCACTCCATCTAGATTGTCGATGCGCAACGCAAGTAATCAGCGAACGGCCGCGCAGCGCCGCCGTGTAGAATCGCTGCCGGCGTCGCGTCGAAATTCCGGGCAACTCCAATTGTACAAGCATTGCGATAATGAATAAGGGGCAATCCGGCGCTTGGATCGGTCCGCGGCCCACGGTGGGGCAAATCGCCGCCATGGTGTTCGTCGGCACGATCGGGATTCTGATCCCCGGCCTGCAGCCCATCGTCTTGGGCGCCCTGCTGGCGCAACGCCATATCACCTTGTCGCAACTTGGGGCTACCGCCTCGGTTGAGCTGCTCAGCATGGGCCTGGCCGCGGCCCTGGGCGCCGCTCTTTTGCCTCGCCGACGGCTGCGCGCGATCGGCGTCGCCGCGAGTCTCGTTCTTGCGCTCGGCAACTATCTCACGCCGCTCGCCTCGGGGGCTGCGATCACGGGATTGCGGGCGCTCACGGGCGCAGCGGGCGGCATTCTGATCGGAGTGACGGCCTGTATGATTGCACGCTCGGCCGCCCCGGAGCGTTGGGCGGGAATTTATCTTAGCGTCCAGACTCTTGCCCAGTTCATCCTTGCCGCGGTCATGACGGCGTGGATCGAGCCGAGTCGCGCCGTGCACGGCGACTTCGGCATGCTGGCCATCGCCGGCTTGGTTTGCGCAGTGGTCTCGCTCGCTTTACCCGCCGCGTTTCAAGTCCTGCCGGCTTCGGGCACCGGCACTATCGTGATGCCGCCGCTGCGGGGCCTTGCAGCGCTCGCCTGCGTTTTTCTGGTGCTGATGTTCATCGTCAGCATATGGGTGTATTACGATCCCATCGCGCGTGAAGCGGGCTTGTCGTCCCATATTTCCGACACGGCGGTGTACGTTTCATTGGCGTTTCAGGTGCTGGGAGGCACCTTTGCGACGCTGTGCGCAGGCCGTCTCAGGTGGTTTCCCGTATTTGTAGTAAGCGCGGCCGTGGATCTCGTCATGATCGGCTTGCTCGGCACGCATCCCTCCGCGCTTTTGTTTCTTTTCGACGCCGCAGTATTTGGATTCATCTGGCTGTTCATCCTGCCATTCCTCGTGCCGATGACCATCGACGCGGATCCCACCAGGCGTTCGGCCGTTTTGATCAGCGGCGTCGGTCTGCTTGGATCGAGCTTGGGGCCAAGCATGGTGGGCCTGATCATCAGCCCGGAGAATACCCAGGGCGCCTTGTGGCTGGGTGCCGCCTGTCTGTTATGCAGTTTGGCGATCGCCACGGCATTGCGGTACCTACGCCCGCGAGCACTTCAAACTTAAGACCCGGTCTTTTGATCCGCGCGCCATTTCGCAACGGCATCCATGGTGTTTTCCACATGCTTGTCAGGGTTCAACGCGGTGTAGGCGTAGATGATTTTGCCGGTGGGCGCGATCACGTAAGACGTGCGGTCGGAGTATGAGGTGAAATAAAATAGTCTCGCATCGTACTCCTTCGTGATCGTCAAATCCGCGTCCGAAGCCACCGCAAATTTGCTGCGGCAATCGCTCACCGAAAACTTGTTGAGAGTATCGATGGTATCGTGCGAGATGCCGATGACGGTGGCACCCAGGGCCTTGAACTTGTCGGTTGCTTCGGCAAATTCATGGGCTTCGACGGTGCAGCCCTTGCTGAACGCGGCGGGATAAAAATACAGCACCACCGGACCGGATTTAAGCGCGTCGGCCAAGGAAAACTTGAACGGTACGCCGGCAAGTGTTGCTTGCGTGGTGAAATCAGGGGCCGCATCGCCGGGCTTCAAGGCCGCATAAAGCGGCGACGCGAGTACCAGGCAGCCCAAGCCGAGAGTTACTGAACGCTTCATGTTGAAAGTCCTGCGATCACCGATGCAGCTGCCGAGTATAGATCAGTTACGCTTATTGCAATTGTTTCGCGATGAATGATCTAACCGCCGTGAAGCAGAATGGCGCCACGAGTGTCGCATGATAAGCTTCGGCGACCGCAAACGCTCCGCCGTCGGTGGCACCCTGCGCCACGGCATTGGCGGCAACAAGAGCTTTGGCCGCCTCAAAACCCAGTTTCAAATTGGCGTATGGATCATTGGCCGTTGCAGCGGACTCGAGATCGAGCACGCCGATGGATGCGGATGCCGGGGCATGTGAGGCCCAATAGCCCTGCATCAGTGCTGTGTTGAGCCAGAAGACCAGTGGGTCGACATCGCCGCCGCACAGCAGGAGCGGAACGGATGGGACCCAGTCGCGCAGGTCGTTCAATTTCAGGGCCTGTCGCCAAGGTAAGCCGGGGGTGGCGGCGGCAAACCCGGTGGTAATCGCGGGAAAGCCGCCGTCCGGATTCGCCTGCGCGTCTTGCAGGAAGCTCAAACGATAACTGTTCTGCAACAAGTTGCCGGCGCCAAAGCCGAGCGCGAACACCGCGGCCAGATTCGCCGGCGTCTGTGGCGGCGTAATGTCGGCGAATGCGGGATCGGGCGGCGTTGAGCTGAAGAGTGCGTATTCGGGAAGTTTGCCCTGTGCGTACAGCTGACTCCTCGGCGTCGTAGTTGGCAGCAGGGAGTCGATGCCGGCCGCGTACTGCGCTTCGAAAACGTCCACGGCGTTGGCGTAAATATTCCCGTATGCCCGCTGATAAGCGGTGAGCAAAAGGGCGGAGGACACAGGCGCGTCGCCGTTGACCTCACCGTAAAATACCGCATCGACCAGCGCGGCCAGCGCATACGGACCCGACATCGGCGCAGATGCCGTGACCTTCATGCCGGCCGCCTGCATGGCGCGATGCGTCGCCATCGCTACGTAGCCGCCCTGGGAGTAACCGGTAATGAACAGTTGGCCGCTATCCTGCGTAAATGTTGCAGAAACAAGCGGCAGCGCGGTGCGCGCCGCCGTCAGTGCGTCGATCATGTCCTTGGATTGCTGATCGGCGATCAAGTAAGGATGGTAGTCCAGTGTCGAGGTGTCGTATCCCGCGTAATTCGGAGCCACGACGATGTAGCCCTGGGATGCGAAGATGGCCGCCAGAAACAGAGTCTCGAAATTTTGCATGTTTGTCATGTTGAACGCGCGGTCCGTGGTCGTGCCATGCGCGTACAGAATGATCGGGCGCGCGCCCGTGCAGTTCGCGCCGAAGCCCGTCGGTACCATCAGCGCGCCCGACGCCGTGGCAGGTTCATTGGCGCCGCCGACGGTCTCGTACTCGATGTGATACATGAGAATGTCGCAAACCGGTGCGCCGCTCAGAGACAGCAACTGCTGATTGGCTGCCAGGTTGAGCTCGAGCAGCAAACTGGATGTCGTCAACGTGGATAGAAGTTCAGCGGGACTTTGCAGCAACGTTCCTCTGGGCGGAGGTCTTGCTAGCGTAGAAATCGACGTGCCGCCGCCGCCGCCGCAGGCAGCGAACAGCAGCGCTGCGAATAAAGCCGGCGACCAGCGTTTGATTGCACGCATAGAATTTTTCCGTTGCAAATACCGACACGCATGCTAGCGCTCCGTGCGGCACCAGTCTGTCGGTCAGTTTCGCGCCCTGTAGGAGCTTGGGCGACACCAGTTGTCGGAGATCGGAGGACTGCGGCTGTGACCGGCAAGGCTTAAGGTGCTTGCACCAACTGCGTAGGAGCGCCAAATGAGAAATGCAAAGCGTGCTGCCAAAGCCAGCTTCTTACTGGGGCTGATCGGCCTTTTCCTAGGCTGTGTGGTCGTACCGGCCGAAGGCTACTATGATCGCGATCATCATCGGTACTATCACGAACGTGAGTGGCATGAATGCGGTGATCACGACGGGCACTGCGGCCGATCGGAGTCACAGCGGTAGTTCGCACGGATGCTGTCGGGGAACCGATTCACTCAATCTGCGAGCCGGCTGACCCCCATCTCGCCTAAGGTGGCTGCGACGGCGGCCACCGCCTGCCGCAAGGCATCGGCGCCGATCGCGCCGATGCAGCCGACCCGGAAGGTGTCGACGGCGGTCAACTTGCCCGGATACAGAATGAATCCTAAGTCGCGCACCCGGCGATAGAACTCGCTGAAGCCATATTTAGGATCGGGAGGGGAGTGAAACGTGACGATGATCGGTGCCTGCAGGGCGTCCGGCAAGAATGTCTTGAATCCCAGCGCGCGCATACCCGATACCAGCGCGGCGCAGTTCTCCGTGTAACGCGCCAGCCGAGCCGGCTGGCCGCCCTGCGCCAGGTACTGATCGATGGCCGCGCGCAAGGCGGCAACGACATGCGTTGGCGGCGTGAACCTCCACTGCCCCGTCTTCTGCATGTACTGCCATTGATCGAGCAGATCCATGGCGAGAGAACAACTGTTGCCGGCCGATCGCTCCAGCGCCGCGCGGCGCGCAATCACGAAGCCCATGCCGGGCACGCCTTCCAGACATTTTCCGGACGCTGCGATCAGGGCGTCGAAGCGAATGGATCGCGCATCGATGGGGATGGCGCCGTAGGAACTCATCGCGTCGACGATCAGTCCGCGGCCGTGATTTGCCGCGATCGCGGCGATCTTGGGCAGCGGATTCAAGATTCCCGTGCCGGTCTCGCAATGCACCTGTGCGACGTGGCTGATCGCCGGATCGGCCGACAATGCGGCGTCGATACGCGCCGGGTCAGCCGGCTCTTGCTCGCCATGCGGCAAGACCACGGCCTCGCGGCCCAGATACCCCAGGATCCGGACGATGCGCTTGCAGTAACTGCCGTTATCCGCCACCAGCACCTTGCCGGATTTTGGAACCAGCGTGCCGAGTGCTGCTTCGACGGCGAACGTCCCGCTGCCCTGCAGCGGGACGCAGACATGATCGTGGTGGGCCTGGACGATATCGAGGAGGTCGCGATTGACCGACGCGGTCAGCGCATTGAACGCGCCATCCCACGAGCCCCAATCCGCAAGCATCGCGTTCCTGGTGGACTGCGAGGTCGTCAGAGGCCCGGGGGTCAGCAGTATGTGCTCGGTCATGTGTACTTCCGCAGTTCTTGACGCAATTGAAACGAAGTTCAGGATGCGCGCGGTTTTGTCGGCGCCCGCGGCGCCGCGGTCTTTCGCCGGTCGGCCGCGGAATCCTTGAGACGGCTGCGCTGCAGCGCTCCCGCGCGCTCGAGCACCGGGTAGGCAGCTGAACAAAGGTGAGAATGAATGCGCTTAAGATCGCGCAGAATGTCCAAATCGAGCGAGTACGACTCAATCGTTTCGGGCGTCCCCTCGCGCAAGCGCGCCAGGTACCGCTCGGCCGCCGCGAACTCCCTCTCCCGCAGCTGTGTTTTCGCCGCTATCAGCTGCCTGGCGATGTTCATGTCGCCCGACATGAAGATTCCCACCGCAAGTTTCAGGCTGTCGACGACTTGTTGGTGAAACTCAACAAGATCCGCCTCACCCTCCTTCGAAAAAGTGATTCCGCGCCTGATCTTCTTGGAGGCAAGATCCATTAGATTTTTGTCGATGATGTCGCCGACGTGCTCAAGGTTGATTGAAAATGAAATGATCTCCATTGCGCGAAAACCGTCGCGATCGTCCAGACTGTCGCGAGTCATTCGCGTAACGTAGAGTTTTACCGCGTCATTGAGGCTGTCGACGGCGTCGTCCATCCGGCTGATCTCGGCGACCAGCTTGCGGTCGTTTGTCAGCAGCGCCGTCATCGCCTGCCGCAGCATCGTTTCGATTAGATCGCCGGTCCGCAGGACCTCGCGGGCGGCACAGACCAGCGCAACCGCGGGAGTGCCGGCCGCAGAAGAGTCAAGATAGACAGGGGTGGCGGGATCCGCGGCCTTCGGCTGATCCGGCAGCCAGCGTGTCAGCATTCTCGCCACCAGATCGAGGGGGCCGATGAATACCAGTGCAAGCACTATGTTGAAGGTCGTATGAAAATCCGCCGCGAGGCGTGCGGAGTTCGGCTCGAACTGCTGGAGCGCATCCGCGATCTGATGCAGAAACGGCAGCACCAGCGCGCAGCCAACCAATCGCGTGAGGACATTGCCGACCGGCAGACGCCGGCTGGCGGGGTTTCCCGGCTGGCTGGCCTCAATGAGCGGATTGAGGGCGCTGCCGATGTTCGCGCCGAGCACCATGGCGATCACTGCGGTCGGGGAGATGAGCTGAGCGGCCCCCAACGACATCACGACCAACACAATGGCGACACTCGAATGCGCAGCCCATGTGAACGCCGCCGCGACCAGCAGGCACAGCATCGGCTGGCCCGTGATCGCACTCAGCAGTGCGCGCGCGGCAGCCGAACTCTCCGTCATCGTGAGGGCGCCGAGGAAAATGTGAAGCGCCAGCAGCATCAAACCGATTCCAATCGCGGCGCGGCCCAGATCGCGTGTCCAGGTTCGACCGCCGCGCTTGAATGCGATCACCCCCGTCAATAAAAGGATTGGCGTCAGCACGGCTATATTGAAAGACAGGACTTGTACGACCAGCGTTGTACCGACATTGGCGCCGAGCATTACGGCCAGCGCGGGAACAAGATCCACGGTGCCGCCGGTAACGAACGAGGCAGCCATCAGTCCAGTGGCGGTACTGCTTTGCAGCAGCGCTGTGACAAATGCGCCCGCCAGAAACGCACGAAACCGATTCTGCAGCGCAATTCCAAGCAGGCGCCGAAGATCGGCGCCGAACGCGCGCACGATGCCACTGTGCACCATGTGCAATCCCCAGAGGAGCAGTGCGACTCCGCCCATCAGGTCAAGAATGACTGTGCTGCCCATGTGCGTTGGTACTAAGTCACCACGGCAGCGAATAGGTCTTCGTATTGCAGAAGCTCTTCATGGCTTCCAGCACGCCTTCCTTGTAGCCCAAGCCCGAGTCCTTGATGCCTCCGAATGGCGTCATTTCCAGACGGTAGCCCGGCACCTCGCGCACGTTGACGCTGCCGACATGCAACTCCCGCACGAAGCGCGTGATCAAGTCGAGGCGGTTGGTGCACAGCGACGATGACAGCCCATAATCGGTCGCATTGGCGATGCGGATCGCCTCGTCCACCGTCTTGAAGCGAATCACGGGCGAGACCGGGCCGAAGGTCTCATGCCGCACGACCGACATGTCCGGTGTGACGCGGTCGAGTACGGTGGGTGAGTAAAGCGCACCGCGGCGGATATTTCCGATCAGCAGTCTGGCGCCGCTCGCCACCGCTTCATTGACCACCGCCTCGAAGCGCCGCGCCGATGGCTCGTCGATCACCGTGCCCATATCCATCGTCGGATCAAAGGGATCGCCGTACTTGACCGCACGCGTCTTCTGGACCAGCAATTCAATGAAGCGGTCGGCCGCGCTGTCCTGGACGAGAATGCGCTTGACGGCGGTGCATCGTTGGCCAGAGTTCTTGTAGGAGCCGCTCGCCGCGAGGGCGGCTGCTTCCTCGAGGTCTGCATCCTCGAGCACGATGATGGGATCGTTGCCGCCCAGTTCCAACACCTGGCGCTTGTAGACGGCCTTGGCGGCGATGTGCTTGCCGACCGGCACGCCGCCCGTGAAGGTCACGAGATCGACGTCCTTGCTGGTGAGCAGTTCATCCGCGATCTCGGCCGGATCGCCGGTCAACACCGAGAGCATTTCAGGCGGCAACCCCGCGTCATAGAGAATGTCGGCAAGCGCAAATGCGGTCAATGGCGTCCGCTCGCTCGGCTTGAGTACGACACGGTTGTTGGTGGCCACCGCCGGAGCAACCTTGTGGATCACTTGATTCAGCGGATGGTTGAACGGAGTAATCGCGGTGATGGCGCCCAGCAGCGGCTCCCTTAACGTGTAGACCTTGCGGCTCTTGCCGTGCGCGGTGAGATCGCAGGAGAACACCTCGCTGTCGTCGACCAAGGCCTGGTTGGCGGCGAACAGCAACACATCCGAGGCACGGCCGACTTCGTACTGCGAGTCCTTCAGGCACAGCCCGGACTCCAGGGTGATCAGGCGCGCAAGAACATCGCGCTTTGCCGCGATGATGGCCCCGGCTTTCATGAGAATCTTGTAGCGCTCGTGGCGCGTCAGCGTCGCCCGGTATTCGTGCGCAATATGCAGCGCGCGTTTGACGTCATCGACGGTGGCCTTTGGAACGGTACCCACCAGTGCGCCGCTGTAGGGGTGGCGAACTTCGATCACCCGGTCAGAAGATACCTTCGCGCCGGCGATGCGCAGCGATTCTTGAATCAGCTCGTGCGACTGGGACGGGGTGGTGCCGGCAGACATCGAATAATCCTAGGAAGTTCGCACGGTGAGGTTGAGTCCAAGATCGAACGCATCGAAGTTGCGCCAGCGGCGGATTGCAGGCTGTTTGCCGACGCCGCGATTGACGAGCAGGGGCACCTTCTGTTCCGACGTACCCCCGTGTGAGCGCAGCGGGACGTCGAGCCCGGACAAATCGTGACGATTGCGGCTGGTACCGATGACCGTGTCCTGTCGCGACACGACCACCAGATCGCCGATACGGTCCGATGGCAACTCGAACTGCGCCGCGGCTTCGGCACGCGTCAGTACCGTTTCAATCCCGGCAAGCGCCGCTACGCGTTGACCCAACGCGCCCTTAAAGTCTGGGGTGGGAAGGTACACGAGTGCAAAAGACCCGAGCGCGCCGTGGTGCACGACATAAGGATCGGTGATCGGCAGTATGACCCGCGCTTGGTTTTCTCCCAGCCATGCATTCAGGGTGTCCTGGAGGTAAATCACGTTGGGCTGCCCATCGTCGCCGTGCTTGGCGTTCATACCGTGATCGGCCGTCAGCACGATCGTGGCGCCAAGCTCATCGAGCCGCGCGAGATTGCGGTCCATCATCGCGTAGAAGTCATTGGCTTGCTGGGTGCCTGGCGCGGCCTTGTGCTGGATGTAGTCGGTCGTGGACAAGTACATCAGGTCGGGTCGTTCGCGCTCCATCAGCTTGACGCCTGCCACGAAGACGAATTCCGACAGCGCCGCACTGTACACGGACGGGACCGGCATTCCGACGAGCTCGAGCACGTTACTGATGCCGTTCTCCGCCAACGCGGCTTTGTCGGCAAATTCAGAGGAGAAACAGATGCCCCGCATCTGGTGACCGAGAAGCTTTCGCAGCTTGTCCTTCGCGGTGATCACGGCCACTTTCGCACCGGCCGCCGAAAATGCCGCGAGAATCGTTCCAGCGCGCAGGTGCCGCGGGTCATTCATCATCACTTCCTCGCCGCGCTCAGGGTCGAAAAAGTAGTTGCCGCAAATGCCGTGCACCGATGGCGGCACGCCGGTCACAATCGACAGATTGTTGGGGTTGGTGAAGCTAGGCATGACGCAGTCGGCCATGAAACTAGTCCCGGCGCCCGCCAGCAATCGGCTCAAATATGGCGCGGCGCCTGCCGCTACGGCGGCGGTTATGTACTCGTACTGGCAACCATCGACGCAAACGACGACCAGAGGGCGATCCATCCAGCGGTAGATTCTGCCGTTTACGGTGAGGTTGGGTGTCAAGTACTACTCCCCTGATGCGGTGCGCAGCAGGCCGGTTGATGGTGGGCTATTTCGTCGCGGCGGCCGCCGCCTTGTGCATTCGAGCCCGGCTCTCCGCCGCATGTCGGCGCAGCAAGTCCCCGGCGAGGAGCGTATCGCGGGCGGCAATGGCCTTCACCACCGCTTTGTGCTCCGTGTTGGAGACCGCGAAGCCGCCGCCGTCCTGCAGTCCGCGAAGGCGGAATAGCAGCAGCTCTTTCGTCAGCAGCCGGTAAGTTTCGGTCAGACGGGTATTGCCCGCGAAGTCGACGATCATGTCGTGAAACTTCAAATTGAGCGCGTGGTAGCGCTTGATATCCTGCAGGCCGGTGGCTTCATCCATCTCCGCAACGGCCGCTTTGAGTTCGCGAATCTGCTGCGGGGTGGCGCGCTCGGCGACCCGTTGACCAATCAGCTGATCGAGCGCTTCGCGGATATCGTATATTTCGTCGGCTTCAGCGACGGAAATTTCGCGCACAAAAACACCGCGATGCTTTTCCGAGCGCACCAGACCCGATTCTTCCAGGGCACGCAGGGCCTCCCGTATTGGACCGCGGCTGGTTCCGAATCGCAGCGCCAGTTCGCTTTCATTGACGTGCTGACCGCTCGCGAGTTCGCCGCGCAGGATGAGTTGCTCAATCTCGGCATGCACCAACGCCGGCAGCGAGTTCGACTGCACCAGCTGGAGCGTTGTGGGGGCGGAGGCGGGCGGCATCGGTGTGTCCGGCAGGGGCGGGGGGTTAATTTTAGCAAAATTGTAGATTGTTGACAATTGGCAGTCGACAACAGCGTCGGTGCATCGGCCGGTCCAAGCAAATATGGAACGGTACCGTTGCGTTGCATTAAATAGAGGGCTATTGTGGCGTTGATCGTCACCCCACGGATAAGGAGCAAGCAATGACGAAATTCAAGCAGGTCATGGTGAGCACCGCCGCCGTGGCAGCGATCGCATTTCTTCCGTTTGCATCCGCGATGGCCGGGGGCCATGGCCACGGATTCGGGCATCCATGGGGATTCGGTCGCGGCATCGTCGGCGCGGCCGTGGCACTCGTGACCTTGCCGCTGGTGATTGCTTCGGCGGTGGTATCGAGCGTGCAGCCGGTGGCGCCGTATCCTTCGCCCGGTTACGCGGGCGGTGCCGACGGTTATGCGCCTCAAAATCCATATCCCGCACCGCCGGCCTACTACGTGCCGCGTCCGGCGTTCTACCCGGCGCCGCGCGCATACTATGCACCGCGCCCCTACTACGCACCGTACGCAGGTTATCCGGGCCGAGGTTATTATCGCTCGGGTGGCCCCGCCTATCCGCGTCGGTAGAAGAAGAAGTGGTCGTCCCCCTCGCGCGGATGCGTTGCTGCTGCGCGAGCGCATTCTAAAAGCCGCGACTGAACTGTTTCTCGATGAAGGCTACGGCTCCACGACGATCGAGGCGGTGGCGGCTCGGGCGGGAATTTCGAAGCGCACTTTCTATGACCGCTTCGATGACAAGTCGGTTTTGTTCGCCGCCGTAGTTCATCGCATCATTGAGCAAATTCGGCCTCCCGCCGAAGTGCCTCTGCTCGCCGGCGCGGATTTGCCCAGCGTGCTGCGGCGACTGGCCGGTTTGATCCTGCGCGCCGCGCTGTCCTCACAAGGGATTGCGTTGCATCGGTTGATCACCGCCGAGTCGGTGCGCTTTCCGCAGCTTGCACTTGCAGTCGAAAACGACGGCGGCAGGGAGGAAGCAACGGGTTTGATCGGCGGTCTGCTGGCGCGCGAACTTCCCGATGCGAAACTCGGTCTCGAGAATCGCACGTTTGCCGCCGAGCAGTTCATCCATATGGTTGCCACCGTGCCGCAGCGCCGAGCGATGGGATATGGCACACCGATGACGGCAGCTGAACTGGACGCGTGGGCCAATGATGTAGTCGTGCTATTTCTTGACGGCTATCGGGGACTTGGCAGCGCGGGGTGAACCGGACACCCCGCATTCAAATAGATGGCCTTAAGCTATTTGCCGCGCAACAGCGCCGCGTCTTCCTCCGGCAATGGGAAGGCCGGCGTCTCTCCCTCCCAGGAAATCGAGATGATCCGCCACCGCGCTCCGTCGCTGGCCAGCTGGAAGACGTTGATCCCGCGCTGGAATGGCGCTTCAGCTGGCGCGTGGCGGCTCTCGTATGGGCTGATGACAGTGGCGATATGGGCGTAGCGCCAAATCTGACCCACCACGCCGTGTTCATAGAACGCAGCGCTGGCCGTTGCTCTGCTCGATGCGGAGATATAGTCCTCGACGCTAAATGAGCGCGTTCTGATTGTGCCGTCTGGGCGGGCGCCCGTGACCACGAAGATTGCGCCGGGGCCCATCAAGGAACGAAGTCGCGGCCAATCGCGCGGCGCGCCCATAGGACCGGAGATGACGGAATAAACCGCTTGTATGATGGCATCAGGCGTTGCGACGTCGGCGGGTAGAGGGGTCACCTCTGCGTCAAGTGGCGCCGTGGGTGCCTGCGCTGCCGCTGCAGCAGCCAGCAACACCCACATGAAGTTCACCAAGGCAGTTCTATTCAGCATTTTTACTTCCAATCGCTAGAGCACTTCTGCCCCGCTATCGACGAGGAGTGCACGCAGTACTGAGCGGTGACATCGCGATTCATCGGCACAATAGCAACCGACGGAGAAGTTGGCCTGGCGAGACAACGCCGCCAACACGTCGATCATCGAACGGCAGCACGGGGCGGTCATTTCGGCGCTGTATTTCTTGACGAAACGCTGCCATTCGCGATCCGACCGCGAGTTCATCGCCTGCTTCACCGTAGCCGGGCTCGGCGCGAGCGTCGGCAGCCAGACATCGTAGAAGTTTTTTGACGCATATTCGGTCTTGCGAATGCCTCGAGGAGGGCGCCTAACGGTGCCAAAGCGAACGCCTTCCCCGGACTGCCGCTCGCTGCCAAGACGAACAATTCTGATGGCCATTGCTCGCCAGTTTCCTCTTTAGTACACCGATGCAGGCGACTCGCCGCGGTTTGCGAGTCGATGAAAATAAGTTTGAGCTGTATTCTAATTCAGGGCAAGGACCCACACGCGGGCCTGCCAGAGAGTATCCGATGGTGCTTGCGAAGATTGTCTCGGGCGGTGAAACGGGGATAGATCGCGGCGCTCTCGACGCGGCGCTCGCGGTCGGATTTCCGTGTGGCGGCTGGTGTCCCGCGGATCGCAGTGCTGAGGATGGCCTGATTCCGGAGCGCTATCCGTTGACGCCGCTGCCGGGTGTCGGCTATCGGCGCCGCACGCGGCAGAATGTAATCGATAGCGATGGGACCGTCATATTGTTCTATGAGTCGCTCAAGGGTGGCACGCGATTAACGCGCAATCTTTGTGCCCTGGAGAAAAAACCTTTCATTATTCTCGATGCACGGCAGACGGCGGAGCCGGTGGCCGCAGCGGCTTCGATTAAGTTCGTCGAAGAGAACGCCATTCGGGTCTTGAATGTCGCTGGGCCACGCTCGAGCGGTTGGCCGGAGGGCCATGGATTTGCGTTGGCGGTCGTAACGGAGTTGATTCGTAAGAGTCGACCAGACTCCCACTAGCGCGAACCCATCGAGTCCCAGCCGCGAAATGTCAGAGCAGCTTCCCACACTGGTGTACGACGGCGACTGCGCCATTTGCCGCTATTGGGTGGCCTATTGGCAGGAGCTCACCGCCGAGCGCGTCGTTTTTCGGCCGTATCAAGCAGCGGCGACGGATTTTCCAGCGATCCCGCGGGAGGCGTTTCAGCGCGCCATTCAAATGATCGAACGCGGGCAGATATATTCAGGCGCGGCCGCGACCTTTCGCGTGCTTCGTCACGCACCTGGACGCGCAGCGTGGTGGTGGTGCTATTCGCACCTCCCCGGTTTTGCGCCAATGAGCGAATGGGCGTATGCATTCTTTGCACGACGCCGAGGCCTGCTCGAGCGGCTCACGAAAATCCTATGGGGACCTGCACTCCATGCTGAGCGCTATGTGCTCGTGAGCTGGGTTTTCCTGCGGCTCTTGGGCGCTATTTATGTTGCGGCGTTCGTGTCGCTGGGCGTGCAGATCCTGGGATTGATTGGTCATGCCGGAATTCTACCGCTAGGCGATTACCTTGCGGCAGTGCACCATGCACGTGGTGACGCGGCGTACTGGTTGGTACCTTCGCTGTTCTGGGTGAACTACGGCGATCCCGCGTTGGTCGCCGGCACGGTTCTCGGGGCAGGGCTGGGATTGCTGGTCGTGCTGGACAGGTGGACGCGGCCTGCGCTCATCGGTCTATTCGCGCTCTACCTCTCATACGTCTCCGCCGGGCAGGACTTCATGAGTTTCCAGTGGGATTCGCTGCTGCTCGAAGTCGGGTTTTTGGCCATATTTCTTACCGGCGGATCGAAGATAGTCGTATGGCTGTACCGCTGGCTGGTTTTTCGCTATCTGTTCTTGGCGGGTGTTGTAAAGCTGCTGTCCGGCGACTCCACGTGGCGCGACTTAACGGCACTCGAGTATCACTTCTGGACGCAACCGCTGCCGACGCCGCTCGCGTGGTATGCCGCGCAGCTGCCGCACTGGCTTCTCAGCGCCGGCACTGCCGCCACCCTGCTCATCGAAGTGGGCAGTGTATTTTTGATCTTCATGCCGCGGCGTCTGCGGGGCGCCGCTGCCGTCTGCATACTGCTGCTGCAGATACCCATCCTGCTGACCGGCAACTACAACTTCTTCAATTTACTCACGATGCTGTTGTGCGTCTTTTTATTGGATGACGCGGCGCTGAGCCGCCTAGTTCCTCAGTGGCTGAAGCCACGCGCGCAAAGCCGGGCGCCGCTTGCGGGGCGCATGGCAACCATTATCGCCGCCGTACTCGCATTTATCGTGGTGCCGGTCGGGCTGAACCGAATCTGGCAGACGATGGCGCGTACCAATCTGCCCGGGCTCGGTGCCGTTACGCATGTCCTCTCGCCGTTGTCCATCGTCAATCCCTATGGTCTGTTCGCCGTGATGACGACCAGCCGCCCTGAGATCATCATCGAAGGTTCCGCCGACGGGCAGGTCTGGCGCGAATATGTATTCCAGTACAAACCGGGGCCGCTCGCCAGATCCGCACTCTGGAACATCCCGCACCAGCCGCGGCTTGACTGGCAAATGTGGTTCGCTGCGCTCGGCGGCATCAGAGAAAACCCCTGGATCGTAGGCCTGATGCAACGGCTACTGGAAGCAAGTCCGTCCGTGCTGGCGCTGCTGGAATTCAACCCTTTTGCGGCTGCGCCTCCGAAATACGTGCGGGCGCAGTTATACGAATACCGGTTCTCGGATGCACGCGCACGCGCCGCGACTCGTCAGTGGTGGGCACGTCGGCCGGTCGGGCTGTATTTTCCGCAGGTCAGCCTGGACGAATTCGAGCGCGCCGCCCATTAGTTTTCTATATCGATTCGAGGTAGGCAACGACGGCTTGCATTTGCTCCCTGTCCAGATCCTTGACCACGCCGTGCATGGCGGGTGCGAAGCGCAATGTGGTTTGAATCGCCAATATCTGCTTGAACAGATATGGTGCGTGTTGGCCGGCGAGCCGCGGCAGAACAGCCGTGCCTTCGGCATGAGAGCCGTGGCAGGTGGCACACGGAGGAATCTGCCGCGCCGGCACGCCTTCCTCGAATAGACGCTTACCTCGGGAAATGAGTGCCGCGTTGCCGGGCCTGGCCGCCGATGCCGGGGGCAGCGCGGAGAAATATTTGGCGAGACCGCTGATCATCGCATCGTTAAGCTGCGATGCCATGCCCCACATGAAGGCTTGTGCATCGGGATCCGCACGCGATTGATCTTTGAACGCACGCAATTGCAGTTCAATGTACTGCGCAGTTTGTCCCGCCAAGTGCGGGAAAGCCGGCGAGACGCTGCGGCCATCGACGCCGTGGCAGATGCCGCAGGTTTCGATCATCTTGTGCAGGGCGGTCTTCTGTGCGTCCGCAATTGTAGCCGCGGTGACATCTGCACTGTGAGCCATACCGCCGACGCCGATGGATGCGCTGAGGCTAATCAACGCGCTTAGCGCGAGCGAGATAATGTGGTTTGACGTCATGGTCTTCCCTCCATAAGTTCCCATCAGAAATTCAGCCAGGCCAGCAAGTACAAGGTGTTGTTGTTGGAAGCGGTGCGGCCGCTGCCGTCATAGCCGCCCGGGTTGTTGCCGTTCTGGCCGTTGAACTTCTGGTAGCCGATGTACTGTGCCTG
>Ga0210394_10000690_pt1 | contig 65101 bp, 68 predicted proteins | sample IncBWC12MmetaG_FD_160121 | JGI IMG/M metagenome (GOLD analysis project Ga0210394, IMG submission 160121) | Forest soil microbial communities from Barre Woods Harvard Forest LTER site, Petersham, Massachusetts, United States - Inc-BW-C-12-M | ecosystem: Environmental > Terrestrial > Soil >...
CCGGTCATGATGCAACCGGCCTGCGCGCCCTTCTCGCGCAGGATGCGCGTGAGCTTGCGCGTGTCGAGCCCGGCGATCGCCACCACGCGGCCGCGCTCGAGAAACTCCGGCAGCGATTCGTTGGCGCGCCAGCTGCTCGGCAGCAGTGCGAGGTCGCGGATGACGAGACCGCCCGCATAGACCTGCGGGGACTCCAGGTCCTCGGGCGTGGTGCCGGTATTGCCGATGTGCGGACAGGTGAGCGTGACGATCTGGCGTGCGTAAGAGGGGTCGGTGAGAATCTCCTGGTACCCGGTGAGCGCGGTATTGAAAACGACTTCGCCTGTGGTGTTGCCCTTCGCTCCGATCGACTGGCCGCGAAAGACGGTCCCGTCGGCCAGCGCGAGCACCGCCGGTACGCTCACCTGATCACATCTCCCTGACGCACATACACAAAGCGGGAGGCGTTCTTGCGAACAACCTCCCGCCTTGCATGGACTAACCCGTACACGGATTAGGCCGAAATTTTACGGGCTACGCGGGCGATGTGTCCATGAGAAATTCCGCCCGCCCGCACCGCGCCATTAGCTGAGAACACTTCGCAGATAATCTCCTAAGTGACTGTTTTGAATCCAAGGAATTCGCTCATGCCGTAGCGCCCCGGCGGCCTCGACGCTAGCCAGAGCGCGGCGGAGAGCGCGCCGCGCGCGAAGATCGCCCGATCGGTCGCACGGTGGGTAAGCGAAAGCTGCTCGCCGACCCCGCAGAAGAGCACCGTGTGCTCCCCGACGAGGTCTCCGGCGCGCACCGCTGCAAAGCCGATCTCCCCATCGCCACGCAGCCCGCCGGCCGGCCGGGACGTCGCCGCCGATGGGCTCATCCCGCGGGCCTCCGCGGCGGCCCGTCCGAGCGCGAGCGCGGTACCGGACAGGCCGTCGCGCTTGCCCCGGTGGTGCAGCTCGAGCACGTCGATGTCGTAGCTCGCGGGGAGCGCCGCCGCGGCGCGGCGGGTGAGCTCAAGCAGCAGTGTCACCCCGACACTGGTATTGGCCGCCACCAGCAGCGCGATCTCGCGCGCCGCCTCCTCGAGCGCCGCCCCGAGATCTTCTGCCTGGCCGGTGGTGCCGAGCAGCAGCGGCTTGCGTGCGGCGCGGCAGGCCCGCAGCGTCGCCGCAGTGGCCGCGGCGGTACTGAAGTCGAGGGCGACGTCGGCCTGCGCGAGCGCACCGGCCAGATCGCAGGTCACCGCGAGATTCGCGCGACCGCCGCCGATCAGCTCGCCGACGTCGCGGCCGAGCGCGAGACTGTCCGGCGAGGCGACCGCGCCGGTGATGAGCAGCTGCGGGAACGCCGGTGCGGCGCGCAGCAGCGCCTGCCCCATCCGCCCGGTCACGCCGATGAGCGCCACGCGGGTCAATGAGGTGCGTACCGGAGGAGACATCGGCAAGCTCAGGCCTTGCCCGAGCCCCCGGCAAAGAAGCGCTTCACTCCTTCGAGAAAGCCGTTCTCGCGCGGCGCATGGCGGGCGGCGTGCGCCTTGAGCGTTTCCTCCAGCCGCCGGATGAGCTCGCGCTGGTCGGTGGTCAGGTGCACCGGGGTTTCCACCACCACGCGACAAAACAGGTCGCCGCGCATCCCGCCGCGCACCGGCTTCACGCCCTTGTCGCGCAGGCGGAACACGCGCCCCGACTGCGTCTCGGCCGGGATTTTCAGCTGCACGTCACCTTCGAGAGTGGGTACGTTGACGCTGCCGCCGAGCGCGGCGGTGGCAAAGCTCACCGGCACCTCGCAGCTCAGGTGCTCGCCGTCGCGCTCGAAAATCGCGTGCTCGCGCACGTGGATCTCGACGTAGAGATCCCCGGAGGGTCCGCCGTTGCGGCCGGCCTCGCCCTCGCCCGTGAGCCGTACGCGATCGCCCGAATCGACGCCGGCCGGCACCTTCACGGACAGTTTGCGGTTGCGCCGCACGCGGCCCTGGCCCAGGCAGTTGTCACAGGGATTGCGCACGATCGCGCCGGAGCCGCGGCAGCGCGGGCAGGTCTGCTGCAGCTGGAAGAAGCCCTGCGAGATGCGCACCTGACCGGCTCCGCCACAGGTATCGCAGGTCGCCGGGCTGCTGCCCTTGGCCGCCCCGCTGCCGTGGCAGACCTCGCACTGCGCGAGCCGCGCCACCTCGATCTCCACCTGGTGGCCGAACACGGCCTGCGCCAGATCGAGCTCGAGCTCGTAGCGCAGATCCGCGCCGCGATACACCTGCGAGCGCCCGCCGCCGCGGCGGCCCGCCCCGAAGATATCGCCGAAGACATCGCCGAAAATGTCGCTGAAGGCGTCCGCGCCGAACGGACCCCGGCCGCCGCCGCCGCGCGCAGCCGCCTCGACCCCGGCGTGGCCGTACTGGTCATAGGCGGCGCGCTTGTGCGCGTCGGTGAGAACCTCGCAGGCTTCCTTCGCCTCCTTGAAGGACTCTTCCGCGTCCCGATCGTTCGGATTGCGATCGGGGTGGTATTTCATCGCCAACCGCCGGTAGGCCTTCTTGATCTCGGCCTCAGTCGCGCTCCTCGGTACGTCGAGTACCTTGTAGTAATCGCGCTTTGCCATGCGCGGATCAGGAGGCCTTGCGTCCCTTGTCCTTCACCTCTTCGAATTCCGCATCCACCACGTCATCAGCGCCGGCGGGCTTGGCACCGCCACCGCCCGCGCCCGCCTGGCCACCTGCACCGCCCTCGGCGCCCGCCGCCGCGCCTTCGTTCGCCGCATAGGCCCGCTGCGCGATGCTCGCCGAGACCTGGGCGAGCGCCTCGGTCTTCTTCTCGATCACTGCGCGGTCATCGCCCTTGAGCGCGGTGCGCAGGTCGGACACCGCGCTTTCCACCTTGGCGCGCTCGGCAGCGTCGACCTTGTCCCCGAGGCCCTGCAGCGACTTCTCCACCGCGTGAATCAGGCCATCAGCCTTGTTGCGGGTGTCGACCAGCTCGCGGAAGCGCTTGTCTTCCTCGGCGTGCGCCTCGGCATCGCGCACCATGCGCTTGATCTCGTCCTCGGTCAGGCCGCTCGAGGCCTTGATGACGATGCGCTGCTCCTTGCCGGTCGCCTTGTCCTTCGCCGACACGTTGAGAATGCCGTTGGCATCGATGTCGAACGACACCTCGACCTGCGGCATGCCGCGCGGCGCTGGCGGGATGTCCGCCAGGTCGAACTTGCCGAGGGACTTGTTGTCCGCAGCCCGGTCGCGCTCGCCCTGCAGCACGTGAATGGTCACGGCCGTCTGGTTGTCGTCCGCCGTCGAGAAGGTGTTCGACGCCTTGGTCGGGATGGTCGTGTTCTTCTCGATGAGCTTGGTCATGACTCCGCCGAGCGTCTCGATCCCGAGCGACAGCGGCGTCACGTCGAGCAGCAGCACGTCCTTCACTTCGCCCGACAGCACGCCCGCCTGGATGGCGGCGCCGACCGCGACCGCCTCGTCGGGGTTCACGTCCTTGCGCGGCTCCTTGGCAAAGAGGTCCTTGACGTACTTCTGCACCAGCGGCATGCGCGTCTGGCCACCCACCAGGATGACCTCGGAGATGTCGTTGACGCTGACACCGGCGTCTTTCAGCGCGGTGCGGCACGGCGGCACGGTCTTCTGCACCAGGTCCTCCACCAGCGACTCGAGCTTGGCACGCGTCAGCTTGATGTTGAGGTGCTTCGGGCCCGAGGCATCGGCGGTGATGTACGGCAGATTGATATCGGTCTGCTGCGTCGAGGACAGCTCGATCTTGCCCTTCTCCGCGGCCTCCTTGAGGCGCTGCATGGCGAGCGGATCCTTGCGCACGTCGACGCCGGACTCCTTCAGGAACTGATCGGCCAGAAAGTTGATGATGCGCAGGTCGAAGTCCTCGCCGCCGAGGAAGGTATCGCCGTTGGTGGAGAGCACCTCGAACTGGCGCTCACCGTCGACCTCGGCGATCTCGATGATGGAAATGTCGAAGGTGCCGCCGCCGAGGTCGTAGACGGCGATTTTGCGGTCCGCACCCTGCTTGTCGAGGCCGTAGGCAAGCGCCGCCGCGGTCGGCTCGTTGATGATGCGCTTGACCTCAAGTCCGGCGATGCGGCCGGCGTCCTTGGTCGCCTGACGCTGCGAGTCGTTGAAATAGGCCGGCACGGTGATGACCGCCTCCTGCACCGTCTCGCCGAGGTAGTCCTCGGCGGTCTTCTTCATCTTCATCAGCACCCGCGCGGAGATCTCCTGGGGCGCCATTTTCTTGCCCTGGACCTCGACCCAGGCGTCGCCGTTGTCGGCGCGCACGATCTTGTACGGGACCATCTTGATGTCCCGCTGTACCACCTCGTCATCGAATTTGCGGCCGATGAGGCGCTTGATGGCGAACAGGGTGTTGTGCGGGTTGGTCACCGCCTGGCGCTTGGCGGGCTGGCCCACTACCACCTCGCCGTCCTTGGTGAAGGCGACGATCGAGGGGGTGGTGCGATCGCCCTCGCTGTTCTCGATGACGCGCGGCTTGCCGCCTTCCATGATCGCGACGCACGAGTTGGTCGTGCCGAGATCGATGCCGATTACCTTAGCCATGGGTTACTCCGCCGGAATTCTCTTTCAAAGGGGGTACGGTAGGTCACTTCTTAGGGTGGAGATCGGGCCTTTCAAGCCCGCCGCGCCTCAAAAAGGCAGTGCGGTGCGCCCATCAGGCCGGGGCACGCGCCACAATCACCCGCGCCGGCCGCAGCAGCCGCCCGTTGAGCTCGTACCCGGGCTGCACCACCTGCAGCACCGAGTTCGGCTCCGCCGTGGTCGATTCCTGCGTCATCATCGCCTCGTGGCGCGCCGGGTCGAAGGGCTCGCCGCGGGGGTCGATGACCGCCACGCCGAGTTTCTGCAGCGCCCGGTCGAGCAGCTGCAGGGTCGCCTCCAGGCCCTCCTGCAGGCTCCTGGGGTCCTGCCGGGGGGCGTTCTGCACCGCCAGCTCCAGGCTGTCCTTCACCGGCAGCAGCTCCGCGGCGAACTTCTCCAGCCCGTAGCGGTTGGCGGCCTCGATGTCGCGCTGCGCACGCTTGCGGACGTTGTCCGTCTCGGCCACGGCGCGCAGGTACTGCTCCCGGTGGCCCCGGGAGCGCTCTTCGGACTCCGCCAGCGCCTGCTGCAGTCGCTCGAGCTCATCCAGCGGCGCCGCCGCCTCCGGCAGCACCGCCGTGGGCTCGGCACCAGGGTTCGTCGGAGCGCTGCGGCGGGACTCGTTGGCACTCATCTTCAGCAGGGCCTCCTTGGGCACAGGTAGCGCAGTTGGGGGGTCAGCGGCGCGAATTCAAGGCGGCACCGAGGAGTTTAGCGGTGATGTCCACGATCGGGATGATGCGCTCGTAGGCCATGCGCGTAGGTCCGATCACCCCGAGCACCCCGATGACAGAGTCCCCGTCGCCGTAGGGGGCGGTCACGACACTGCAATCGTCGAGGATGCGGTAGCCCGACTCGTGCCCGATAAAAATCTGCACGCCCTCAGCCTTGAGGCTGTGGTCGAGCAGGTGCAGGAAGTCGCGCTTCTCGTTGAAGGCCTCGAACAGCCGCCGCAGCTTCTCGACGTTGGTGAGGTCCGCCATGCCCATGAGGTTGGTCTCGCCCTTGATCACGTACTCGAGCTTGTCCTCGCCGCCGCTCTCGAACACCTGCTGCGCCACGGAAATGGCATCGAGCATGATCTGGTTGAGGTGGGCGCGCGCCTCGGAGAGCTGGCGCAGGATCTCCTGGCGGACCTCGCGCAGCGAGCGGCCGCGGAACTGCTCGTTGAGGTAGCCGGAGGCGCGTTTGAGCTCGTCGGCGGAGAAATGACGCTCGAGCTGGATGATGCGGTTCTGTACCTCGCGATCGTTGAACACCAGCACCACCAGCACGCGGTTCTCGGACAACGCCACGAACTCGATCTGCGTGACCGCGCTCTGCCGCGTGCGCGGCAGCGTCACCACACCGGCGAGCTGCGTGGCGCTCGACAGCAGCTGCGACACCGTGGCCACCAGGTCGGTGGCGCTGTCGCGGTTGGCGTGGCTGGACTCGAACTGGCGGCGGATCTCGGCCGTCGCCGCCTCATCGAGCGGCCGCAGCTGCAGCAGCGTATCGACGAAGAAGCGGTAGCCCTTGTCGGTCGGCACCCGCCCGGCGGAGGTGTGCGGCGAGGCGACGAAGCCGAGCTCCTCGAGGTCCGCCATGACGTTGCGGATGGTCGCCGAGCTCAATTGCAGCCCGGACTCGCGCGACAGCGCGCGCGAGCCGACTGGCTGACCGTCGCGGATGTAAGTCTCGATGAGCGTCCGCAGCAGCTGCTGAGCCCGCTCACCCAGGGGCTCCTCCCGAGCTTCGTGCGCCATGCCGCACTTTTAGTGTGCGCCGCACCCAGCGTCAAGCAAGTCGTAGCGCCGCTCGCCGGGCACAGCGCCGGAGGTGACCGCCGCCATTGGCTGCGGGCGCACCGTGCATGTTACAAAGGCCGCAAGTTGCCGCGCGGCGAGGGCTCAGCGCGGTTTAAGTCAAGGGCGTTGCCTATGACCTTTCCCGTGCGCACCTGTGCGCTGGTCGGCCGTTTCGCGGATCCGCGCATCGCGGAGAGCGTCGGCGCGCTGCTGCCGCACCTGGCGAGCCGCGGCGTGCGGGTGCTGATCGCCGCGGACGCGCCGCTGGCCGCGGAGCTGGCACAGGGGGTGACGCGCCTCCCCGAGGGGCAGATCGGCGAGCGCGCCGACCTGGTCATCGCGGTCGGCGGTGACGGCACGCTGCTGTACGCCGCGCACCTGGTGGCACGGCACGCGGTGCCGCTTCTCGGCGTCAACCGCGGGCGCCTCGGCTTCCTCACCGATGTCATGCCGCAGGACATGCTGCAGTCGGTCGATGCGGCGCTTGCCGGTGGCCTCGAGCAGGACCAGCGCCCGCTGCTCAGCGCCCGGCTGCAGCGTCCGGACGGACAGGTGGCGCAGGCCTTCGCCCTCAACGACGTGGTCATGCAAAAGCACAACACCGGCCGCACGCTCGACTTCGAGACGCGCATCGACGGCCGTTACGTGAACACGCACGACGGCGACGGCGTGATCGTCGCCAGCCCCACCGGCTCGACCGCGTATGCGCTCTCCTGCAGCGGTCCGATCATCGAGCCGCACCTGTCGGCGCTGGTCATCGTGCCCATCTGCGCCCATACCCTGTCCGACCGCCCGATCGTCGTCGCGGCAACCTCGGTCGTCGAGGTGCTGCTGCTCGAGCGGCCCGACACCCGCGCGAACGTCACCTGCGACGGCATGGTGCTCGGTGCGCTCGCTCCGGGCGAGCGCCTCGACGTCACCACCGCGCCCGAGCGCGTGACGCTGCTGCACCCTCCCGGCCACGACTACTACAAGCTGCTGCGCTCGAAGCTCCATTGGGGCCGTGGCAGCTTCGAGCGCTGACATGCTCACGCACCTGCAGATCCGCGACTTCGCCATCATCGACGCGGTGGAGCTCGAGCTGCGCCCGGGACTCAGCGTGCTGACCGGCGAGACCGGTGCCGGCAAGTCCATCCTGGTCGAGGCGCTGCAACTGCTCGCCGGCGGCCGCGCCGGCGCGGAAGTGGTGCGCCACGGCGCCGAGCGCGCCGAGGTCGCGGCGACCTTCGATCTCGAGCAGGCGCCGCGGGCGCTCAAGCAATGGCTCGAGGAGCAGTCGCTCGGCGGCGGCCCGGAGCTGCTGCTGCGCCGCGTGGTGGGGAGCGATGGGCGCTCGCGCGCATACCTCAATGGCCAGTCGGTCGCAGTGCAATCGTTGCGCGAGGCCGGCAGCATCCTCATCGACATTCACGGCCAGCATGAATTCCAGTCGCTCACCCGCGCGGCCGCGCAGCGCGAGCTGCTCGACGGCTACGGCGATCTGGAAAGCCTGGTGACGCAGGTCGGCATTGCGCACCGCGTGTGGCTCGGGCTGCTCAACCGCACCCTCGAGCTCGACAGCCAGGGGCGCGACCGCGATGCGAAGCTCGAGCTGCTGCATTACCAGGTGCAGGAGCTGCACGCCCTGCAGCCGGCCGGCGGGGAAGCGGCGGCGCTCATCGAAGAGCGCGCGCGGCTGGCGCACCGCGGGCGCCTCGCCGCGGGCACGCAGCTGGCGCGCGGGGAGCTCTATGAGAATGAGGCCAGCAGCGCGCACGCCGCGCTCAGCCGCGCGCTGCAGGCACTGCGCTCGGTCGCGAGCCTCGATGCCAAGCTCGCCGCCGCGCTGCCGCTGATCGAAGAGGCCGTCATCCAGGTGCGCGAGGCGGCGCGCGAGCTCGAGCATTACGGCGAGTCGCTCGACGTCGACGCCGCGCGCCAGGAACAGGTCGAGCGCCGGCTCGCCGCCATGGAGGAGCTCGCCCGCAAGCATCGCGTACCGCCCGAGCGCCTGCCCGAGCACGCCGGGGCGCTGCAGGCGGAGCTCGAGACGCTGCAGCGCGCGCACACCGACCTCGCGCAACTGCGCAAGGAGCTGGCCGGCGCGCTGCAGGAGTATCGCACTCAGGCAGAGGCGCTTTCGGGCCGGCGCCGCGCGGCGGCGCGCGCGCTCGCCCGCGACATCAGCGCCCGCATGCAGACGCTCGGCATGAGCGGCGGCCGCTTCGAGGCGGACGTCACCCCGGACGGCAGCGCGGAGCCCGCGCAGCACGGCATCGACCAGGTGGAGTTCCGGGTGAGTGCCAATCCGGGACAACCGCCGCGCGCCCTCGCCAAGGTCGCCTCGGGCGGCGAGCTGTCGCGCCTGTCGCTCGCGGTGCAGGTGTCGTGCGCGGCCACCGAAAGCCGCTGCATGGTGTTCGACGAGGTCGACGCCGGCATCGGCGGTGCGGTGGCGGAGATCGTCGGGCGCGAGTTACGGGCCCTGGGTGCCCGCGGCCAGGTGCTGTGCGTGACGCACCTGCCCCAGGTCGCCTGCCAGGCTCACCACCACCTGCGCGTCAGCAAGCTGACCGACGGACGCACCACGCGCACCACGGTCACCGAGCTCACCGCCGACGACCGCGTCGAGGAGCTCGCGCGCATGCTCGGCGGCGTCGAGGTCACGGCGCGGGCGCGCGACCATGCCCGCGACATGCTGGCCGCCGCCAGCGGAGCTGCGCGCAAGGGAGCACGCGCTGCCGGTACGGAGCCGGCGGCTGCGGACACCGTGCGCCAGAAGCGACCGCCGCAGCTGGGCGGCAGCGGCAAGTAGGCCTTCAGGAGGCCTTGCGATTGCGAAAGGCGCAGTTCTCGCGACGGCAGTGGCCGTAGAGAATCAGCGAGTGATCGCGGATCGTGAAGCCGAGCTTGCCGGCCACCGCGGTCTGGCGCTCCTCGATCCCCGTGTCCATGAACTCTTCGACACGGCCGCAATCCAGACACACGATATGGTCGTGGTGCGTACCCTGGTTGAGCTCGAACACCGCCATGCCATCCTCGAAGTGATGGCGCGTGACCAGCCCGGCGGCCTCGAACTGCGTCAGCACGCGGTAGACCGTGGCGAGACCGATGTCTTCGTTGGACTCGAGCAGCGTACGGTAGATGTCTTCCGCGGATAAATGGCGTGTGGGAGTGCCCTCGAGGATCTCGAGGATCTTCAGGCGCGGCAGCGTCACCTTCAAGCCGGCCTTGCGCAGGTCCTTGCCTTCCACGCGCGCTCTCCGGCGGACCGCGGCCCGTGAAGCCGCCGACGATCCGCGATCAGGTATCATGCCGACTTAGATTATCCTCCAACGGACAGCCATGCGCCTCCTCTTCGCCCCGCTCGCAGCCGTGCTGCTCGCGAGCCCGCTCGCCGGCTGCGTCTATCGATTGGACATCCAGCAGGGTAACTACCTGGCAGGCAAGACCGTCGATCAGCTGCAGGTCGGCATGACGCGCACCCAGGTGCGCTACCTCCTCGGCACGCCGATGGTGCCGTCGGTGTTCGACCGCGACCGCTGGGACTACCTTTACTATTTCCAGCACGGGCGGCTGCGCCGCCCGAAGCAGCGCCACCTCGTGGTGTTCTTCAAGGAGGACAAGGTGACGCGCTTCGTGCGCGAGAACATCCCCGAGGCGCCGCCGCAGGCCCCCGATCAGGGAGCACCGATCCAGAAGTTCCCCAAGATCTAGCGGCCGCGCGGGGCGCGCCGCGTGCGCTGCACGCGCTCGCGCCGGCGCTCGCGCGGATCGCGTGTGAGCGGCCGGTACAGCTCGATCCGATCGCCGTCGGCGCACGGGTCGCTGCGCGTGCGCAGCTCACCGAAAATACCGACCGCCGCGATGTCCCAGGGGATCGCCGTGTCGTCGGTGCCGCCACGCGCGGCGCAACGGCGCGCCGCCGCCAGCGCCTCGGCAATGGTGGCCGACGCCGCCAGCTCGAGCTGCCAGAGGTACTGCCGCTCGCGCGTGGCATACGCGACGGTGCAGCGCTTCCGGGGCGGCGCCGGCGCGCTCACGGACGCGCCCGCGCGCGGGCGACGAATGCATCCACCAGCGAGCCGATGGTCTCGGCGAACAGCCGCTCGAACAGCAGCGCGCTCAGGCGGTTGCTGAAGGCGAAGCGCATGGTCAGCTCGACGCGGCAGCCGCCGCCCTCGATCGGCGTCAGCAGCCACTCGCCCTCGAGGGTGCGAAACGGGCCACTGACGAGCTGCATGCGTACGCCGCGTGGCGGATCGAGCGTGTTGCGGGTGGTGAACTCCCCGCGCAGCGCCCCCTGCCGCACGCCGATGGTCGCGACGATCTGCGTCGGCGAGCGCGCCTCGACGCGCGCGTGCGTGCACCAGGGGAGGAATTGCGGGTAGCTCTCGATGTCGTTGATGAGCGCGAACACCTCCGCCGGCGGCTTGTTGACGAGCGCCGAGCGCTTGACCTCTCGCATGGCGGCATTGTCCCATGGGCTCTGCTATGGCCAAAGACTCCGCGTCACCCCGTCTGATCGCCGAGAACCGCAAGGCGCGCTTCGACTATTTCATCGAGGAGCGTTACGAGGCGGGACTGGCGCTGCAGGGCTGGGAGGTCAAGGCGATGCGTGCCGGGCGCGCGCAGCTCAAGGAGGCGTACGTCTATCTGCGCGGCGGCGAGGCGTTTCTCATCGGCGCCCATCTGTCACCCCTGCCGGCGGCCTCGACGCACGTCACGCCCGACCCGGTCCGCACCCGCAAGCTGCTGCTCAACCGCAGCGAGCTGCAGGGACTGATCGGCGCCGTGGAGCGGCGCGGCTACACGCTGGTGCCGCTGGAGCTGTACTGGAAGAACGGTCGCGCGAAGGTGCAGATCGGGCTTGCCAAGGGCAAGAAGCAGCACGACAAGCGCGCGGTCGAGAAGGAGCGCGACTGGCAGCGCGACAAGGCGCGGGTGCTGCGCCGGGGCTGACAGCGCCCAGCGCGGCTACTCGGGCGCAAGCCTGGGGTTCTTCAACTCGTACACCAGGCTGAGCGTGGTCAGCGTGGCGGAAGTCCCCACGCCGGGCGGCGGCTGACTGTTGCGGATCAGCTGGTAGCCCGCCGACAACGCCAGCGTAGTGCTCATCTTGACCTGCAGGGACAGGTTGGCGGTGGTCATGGTGTTGCTGTTGCCCGCCTCCACGGCGACCCCGGCGATGAGCCGGGTGTAGGAATTGAGCGCATGGTCGAAATTCACGGCAGCATCGAGCACCGCCTGCGTGGTGGGTGGCAGCAGCACGCTGGCGGTGATACCGCCCGTGGGATCCTCGGTGAGCAGCTCCGGGCGCAGCCGGCGCACGCCGACGCCGAGCTGCGCAGTCAGCTTGGTGGCGTTGCTGCGGGAGAACTGGTAGCCGAGCCCGCTGGAGACGAGCTCCTGGTAAGCGAAGCCGCTGAAGCGGTTGTCGTCGTAGCGCAGCGCGCTGTACCAGTAGAGTTGCGGCTTGAAGTTGTAGTTGGCCTGCAGGTGCACGTCCCAGGCCTGCGCGGTGGTCTCTCCGCGGGTCGCGCCGTACAGCCCTTCGGTCCCGAACAGCAGCTTCCAGTCTTCGATCACGCGCGCGACGTGAAATAGCCCATTCGCCGAGCTCGTGTCCGTGTTACCGCCGGTGCGCGTGTAACCGGCAGCCGCGCGCGCCGCCCAGCCGTCGTCATCGTCTGCCCGTACCTGGGCGCCCAGGGCCAGTGCCCCGGCCAGCGCCCCGGCCAGCGCCAAAGAACCTCGCAGCCACATTGCGGATAAACTCCCGTCCGTGGGATTAAGTCAATCTTAGCGAAGGCCGCGGGGCGCGTTTGCGCTATGCTGCGGCAGTGAACCTGAAGGGGGCGACCGGTTTCGACGTGGGTTGCGAACCTTCAGGGGCGTACCGAGGCTGCAGTTACCCTCGTAAATACCTGGCTGCAAATCATAGTTGCCAACGACGACAACTACGCTCTAGCTGCCTAAACGCAGCTGACCTCTGACCGGCTCGTGCCTGTGCGACCGAATCAGGGGACGCGTTCACAGGATCGCGCACCGGCGTTGCGAACAGGCCGGCGCGTTAACAGTCACTGATCGCTGGCGTGGCGTCTTCCCTGCTCCTCGGGTAGCGTCGCGCGAGAATCAAAGAGAGAGCTACGTACGTAGATCCTGAAGTCTAGGACTTGCGGACGGGGGTTCGATCAATTGGGTCGCGCCAGACCGAGAGGTTTGGCTGAGAACGGAGCTCACATCGGCGAAACCTGACGGCGCCTTCAGCTGAAGGCGGCATGGCAACACCGAGGGGTAGGAAGAGGGCCAACTTCAGGCCTGCCCTGTAGAGACTCATAGACCCGCCGACGGCGCAAGCCTGGGCGGACACTAGGATCCAGCTGGCTCAAGCAGCCGGATAACACGCTCCGCGTCCATGCACTCGATCTGGAGTGTGCGGACGAAGGCATAGTCCAGCCCGCGGCGAAAGCCACGGACGCGCTGTCCCCCCGCCTCCACCAACAGTGCGGCTCCCGGCAGTTTCAGCCGGGGGCCGCCGCGCGATCGCGCATATCACACCGAACCCCAGCGATTCTCCCGCTGCCGCGATGGTCAGCAGCGCGGGCCGCCATCGAGTGAGGTGAGCGCGCGATAAAGGTCCGGCCGGCGGTCGCGGAACACGAACCAGTTATCGCGCAGCTGCGCGACCGCCGCCAGGTCGAAGCTGTGCGTGAGCACCGCATCGCCCTCCTCGGGCGCCTCCGCCACCTTGGCGCCCATGGCGTCGGCGATGAACGAGGAGCCGTAGAAGCGGATATAGAGACCCTGCGGGTCCTGCAGCGAGCGCTCGAGGCCATAGCGGTTGGCAGCGATCAACGGAGTCAGATTGGCGGCGGCGTGCCCCTGCTGCGTGCGCTGCCAGTGCTCGCGCGAGTTGACCGGCACGGCCGGCGGCGGCTCGGTGCCGATGGCGGTGGGGAACAGCAACAGCTCCGCCCCCATGAGGGCCATGACCCGCGCGGTCTCGGGGAACCACTGGTCCCAGCAGATGCCGACTCCGATGCGCGCCAAGCGCGTGTTCCAGACGCGAAAGCCGGTGTCCCCCGGAGAGAAGTAGCTCTTCTCCTGGTAGCCCGGGCCGTTGGGGATATGGGACTTGCGATAGATGCCAAGATTGCTGCCGTCGGCATCGAGGATGGCGACGGAATTGAAGTAAGCGGGCCCGGCCCGCTCGAAGAAACTGATCGGCAGCACCACGCCGAGCTCGCGCGCGACGCCGGCGAAGTGCCGCACGGCCGGGTTCTCCGCCAGCGGGCGGGCCAGCGCCAGATGGCGCACGTCCTGCTCGATGCAGAAGTACGGCGTCTCAAACAGCTCGGGCAGCTGGATGATCTGCGCGCCGCCGGCCGCGGCCCGGCGCACGAGCCGCTCGGCGCGCGCGATGTTGCCGTCCCGGTCCCAGTCGCAGGCCATCTGCACCGCCGCGACCGTCACCGGCCGGGGCGCCTGCCGGAAATGCTCCGGTTGCTGGGACATCAAGCACCGCCTGTCGCTGCCGACACCGCTGGCCGGCGATTGTGCCTCAACTCGCCGCCATCAGCCGAGACGGCGCGGGACGCGCTCCGCGAGCGAGCGGTGGACCTGCTCGGTGATGCGCATCGCCGTCTCGAGCGCCATGAGCCCCGCCTCCCCCGTCACCACCGGGGCGCGCCCGGCGCGGATGCACTCGAGAAAGGACTCGATCTCGGCCTTGAGCGCATCTCCGGGCTCGAGGCTCTGCTCTTCGATGATCACCGGCAGCGGCCCGGGCGCATCGCTCGGCGCGCGCTTGCGGATCAAGGTCAGGATCTTCTGCTGCAGATCGAGGGACAGGTAGGCGTCGTCCTCGAAGATGCGCAGCTTGCGCTCGGTCTTCAGGCTCACGCGCGAGGCGGTGGCGTTGGCGACGCAGCCGTTCGCGAAGCGGATGCGCGCATTCGCGATGTCGATCTCCTCGGAGAATACCGGCGTTCCGACCGCATCGATGGTGGCGATGGGTGCAGCGACCATGGTCTGCACCAGGTCGATGTCGTGGATCATGAGATCGAGCACCACGTTCACGTCGGTGCCGCGCTCGCGGTAGGGGGCGAGGCGGTGGCACTCGACGAACCGCGGCGCGTGCAGGTGCGGCTCCGCCGCCAGAATGGCCGCGTTGAAGCGCTCGAGGTGTCCCACCTGCAGGATGCGCCCGACACGGGCGGCCAGCGCAATGAGCTCGCGCGCTTCGCCCGGCGTCTCGGTGATCGGCTTCTCCACCAGCACGTGCGCGCCAGCGGCGAGGAACTCGCGGGCGATCGGGAAGTGCACGGGCGTCGGCGTGGCGACGCTCACCGCATCGACCGCCCCGAGCAGGCTCGTGTGGCCAGCGAGCGCCGGCACGCCGAGCTCCGCACCCACCGCGGCGCGCGCAGCGGGGTCGGGATCGACGACCGCCAGCAGCTCGCAACCTTCGGCCTGCGCGTACTTCTGCGCGTGGAAGCGTCCGAGGTAACCCGCGCCGATGACGGCGGCTCTGATTTTTTGCATGGGGAGGCTATTATGCCCGCACGCATGTCGACCCCGCTCCCGCCCACGTCTCCGCCCCCGCCCCTGCCTCGTATCCCCGCTCCCCGCCGCGAACAGCTACCGCCGCCGGGTGCGAGTTACCTGACTCCGCGGGCGCGCCGCGGGCTGCTGGTTTACGGCGTGGCGCTGCTGGTGGGGGTGATCCTGATGCCGCTGCTCGTGTGGGTGGTCGGCAACCGGGTGCTCGGGCCGTACACCCACGGCCAGAACACCCACGCCGGGCCGCTGGCGCTGCTGGGGGACTTCCTGGTGGGCCTGCTGCACGGCTCGGCGGTCTTCTGGGGGGTGGCGCTCGGCCCGCTCGCGCTGCTGCTGCTGCTGCGGCTGATCGTGGCGGTCGTGCGGGCCATCCCCGACGGGCGGCGTGACTGAAACGGCCCGTTGGCCAGGACGTTGCGAGCGGCGTCACTTCGGCCAGTAAAGCCACACGGCAACGGCGAACATCGCCAGGGTGGTCGCGTGGGCCGCCAGGCGCCAGCGCCGCTCGCGCTGCTGGGCATAGAAGCTGCCGCTCGCGGCCGCCGCGAACAGCGCGAAAATCAGCACCGCGCGCACCAGCGCGGCATGCTCGGGCGCGAAACGTGCCTCGTCCGCTGGCAGGAACAGGATGACGATCCAGGTCATAATCAGTCCGACCGCCAGAGCGATCGCCGAACCTGCGAGAATCGCCAGAAGCGCCGCCAGGGGACGCATGCTGTGATCACCGTACTTGCTAAAAGAGAACTGCACGCTCTAGCCTTGCTCTAAGAGTCTACCGAAGCTGCGAGCCCTGACGATGCCCACACCGCTGCGCCGTTCATCTGGCTGGATCTCCGCCCTCGCCCTGGCGGTCCTGGCGCTCGCCCTGGCGGGGTCCGTCAGGGCTCCGGCCAGCCCGGTGCAGCTGCCGCCCGGCGCGATCGCCCCGACCGACGGCCAGCGCGCCACGGCGCGCAAGATCGGACGCATCCTCGAGGACCAGCACTACAGCCGTGCGGCCATCGACGACAAGATGTCCGACACCATCTATCAGCGCTATCTCGAGTTCCTCGACGGGCAGCGCAGCTACTTCCTGGCGAGCGACATCAACGACTTCGGCGTCTACCGCCTGCAGTTCGGCGACATGATCCGCACCGGCAACATCGATCCGGCCTACCTGATCTTTGCGCGCTTTCAGCAGCGCAACCGCGAACGCATGCAGCATGCGTTGGCGTCGCTGCAGAACGAGCCCGACTGGACGCTGAACGAGACGTTCGAATTCGACCGCCTCCATGCACCCTGGCCCGCGGATGGGGCGACGATGGACGAGCTGTGGCGCAAGAGGGTAAAGAACGACGCGCTGTCGCTGATGCTCACCGGCAAGACCTGGCCGGAAGCGGCCGAGGTGCTGCGCAAGCGTTACGAGCGGGTGCTCAAGCGCGTCGACCAGGTGACCAACGAGGACGTGTTCGAGAACCTGATGAATGCGTACGCGCGCGCCTTCGACCCGCATTCGAGCTATTTCTCCCCGCGCAGCTCGGAGGAATACCGCATCCAGATGAGCCTCAACTACGACGGCATCGGCGCCTCGCTGCAGCTGGTGGACGATTACGTCACCATCATGAACGTGCTCGAGGGCGGCCCGGCCGCGGTGGCCGGCACGCTCAAGGTGAACGATCGCATCACCGGCGTCGGCCAGGGGAACGACGGATCGTTCACCGACGTCATCGGCTGGCGGCTCGACGACGTGGTGCAGCTGATCCGCGGCAAGGCGGGAACCGCGGTACGCCTGCAGGTACTGCCGGCGGGCGCCGCTCCCGGCACCCCGGAGAAGGTGCTGCAGTTCGTGCGCAACAAGGTGACCCTCGAGGCGCAGGCAGCGCACAAGGAAGTGAAGTCGGTGCTGCGCGACGGTCGCACCCTCAAGGTCGGCGTCATCACGGTTCCCGGCTTCTACCAGGACGTCGCCGCGCAGAGCGCCGGGGATGAGAATTACCGCAGCACCACGCGCGATGTGCTCAAGCTCCTCAATCAGCTCAAGGCCGAGAACATCGACGGGCTGGTGCTCGATCTGCGCAATGACGGCGGCGGCTACCTGCCGGAAGCCACCGCGCTCACCGGATTATTCATCGATCATGGTCCGGTGGTGCAGCTGCGCGACACCTCGGGAAGGCTCGAAGTGCTCGATGATCCGGAGAACGCCCCGGCCTACGACGGCCCGCTGGCGGTGCTCGTCGACCGGCTGAGCGCCTCGGCCTCGGAGATTTTCGCCGGCGCCATCCAGGACTATCACCGCGGCGTGATCCTCGGGCAGACCACCTTCGGCAAGGGCACGGTGCAGAGCCTGATGCCGCTCGATCGCTGGCCGCAGCAGCAAAGCAACGGCCAGCTCACCGTGACCATCGGCAAGTTCTACCGCGTGACCGGCGAGAGCACCCAGCACCGCGGCGTCGAGCCTGACGTGCCGCTCGCCTCGGTGCTCGACACCAAGGAAGTCGGCGAGAGCGCGCTCGAGTCGGCGCTGCCCTGGGACCGCATCGCCGGAGTGCCGTTCAAGACCAGCGGCGGCAGCGCCGCCACTCCGCCGGTCGCGAAGCTGGCGAGCGAGGAGGATGCGCGCGCGCAGCACGATCCGGATTACCGCTGGCTGATGTCGGACATCGCCGCCATCGATTCGGTGCGCGAGCAGCACAGCGTCTCGCTGAATCTCAAGCTACGGCGCGACGAGCGCAGCCGCATCGACAAGGAGCGGCTCGACCGCGAGAACAGCCGCCGGGTGGCGAAGAACCTGCCGCCGGTGAAGAGCATCGAGGAGCTGGAGGAAAAGACCAAGGACGAGGCGGCGGACGTGGTGCTCGATCAGGCCACCCAGGTCATGGCGGACATGGTAAGCGGTCGCCCGCAGACGCCGCAGAAGACCGCACGCGCCAGCTGAGCGCAGGCCAACGAAGCTGATGTCCGCCGAAATCGCTTGCTGCGATGTCGGCTAATTCAACTAGCGCAGCAGGATGCGAAACAGGTCCCAGGTGTCCTCGGCGAGCACGTTGGGCAGCCGCGCGGCGGCCGCGCCCAGGGCGCTCGTCGCCAGCACGTCCCCTTCAGTCAACGCCAGCGAATCCACCGTCGGCGAGCTATCGTTCGGTCCGCGGTAGCGTGCCACGCGCTTCAGTCGCTCGGTGCGCGCGCGGATCTCGCCGGACAAGCCGGCACGGGCAGCGATCAGCGCCTGGGCGCGCGCGATTTGCCCCATCAACAGCACGCACTCCTGCGGTGCGCCGTAGCTCTCCGACGCCTCGCGGCACGCGATGGCCTCGCGGGCGAGCGACACCAGCGGAGTCTTCAGTCCGGCCAGCCGCAGGCACAGTACTTCGGCATAGGCGATGGCCGCGAGGTTGACGGCGCGGCGCGCGCTCAGTGACAGGCCGGCGAATTCCGGCAGCGGCTCGCGCGAGATGTCCTCGAGGACGAGCTGTGCCTGCGCCAGCGAGGCGGCCGCGCCGTTGAGCGCCGCGCGCACCGGGGCGAGGCGCCGCTCGAGCGCGCGCCGCCGGAAGTAGTGCCAGAAACGATTGAGCCGCTCGCGCTCGGCCTCGAGCGCCGCGAGCCGTCCGCCCGCCTCGTGGTGCAGCGCCTGCGCGGCGGCCAGCGTGCTCTCGGCTCCCTGGCGGCGGCCGAACTGGCGGCGATTGTGCTGCGCGAGGTGCGCGCGCCGCTCGCGCTCCTCCTGCTGCCGTACCAGCTCGGCGACGAAGGCCGTGATCAGCTCGCGTCCCGACTGCCACAGCCGCCGCAGGTGGTAAAAAACCAGCGCCGCGTAGGCGCTGTCGGGCGCGCCGAGCCGGCCTTCGAGAGCGGCGAGCATCTCCTGCACGCGCTGCGTGGCGCCTTCCTGCTGCTTGACCAGGTCCTTGAGGCGAAACACCTCGTCCTGCAGCCCGCCATAGGCCTTCTTCAGCTCGGCGCGATTACGGAACAGCGCCAGCACGCGGAGATCTTCCGCGGGCGCCCCGTCGGGTCGCAGGCTGAGCTTGAGAAAGCCGAGTTGTCGCAGCGCCTTCATGACAGATGCGGCGGCGGACCGCCCCTGCTCATGTGCCGGCGCGGTACCCCGTGCGGAAAGAGAAGCGATGACCTCGCTCCACGCAGTATTCCAGCCACTTATTTAACATCATGTTGCGGGCCCAGCGCTGATGCAGTTCACGCTCCCGCGACAGCCGCACGCCGCCGAGCCGCGGCTGAGTGTGAACGCCTGCGCAGTGCTGCGCTTCCACCAGGTGCGCGTCGTGGTAGATGCGTACGCGCATGTCGGGGTAGTGCCGCGAGCCGCGCCCATCCGCCAGCAGGTAGGTGAGCGTGACGGTACAGGTGTAGGGCGAGCGCTCGGTGACGGTGAGAACGAGGTCACAGTCGCCGGGGACCGAGGAGGTATGGCGGCCGCCGAGCGCCCGCAGATCGCCCGCCAGCCAGCCGAGGCGGATGAAGTTGCTCTCGTAGAGTCCCATGAGCCCCACGAAGCTGCGCGGGCGGGCGCGCCAGGAAACGACGGTCTGTGTGTCAGCAAGCAGCACGCTTCCGACTATAACGCACAAGTGCTGCGCTGCAAGTGCGATCAACGTGTGAATTTGCAGAGTTGGCGCAGGCGGCGGCGCCTGCAAGTTTCGTGCGACCTGCGAGTGGCGCCCACGCGCGCCGCGTGGCGTGCAACAATGGTCAGCTGCGGGGCGCGCCGCTCATGGGCGCAGGCGCCGCTCGATGCCGGTGGTGTTCAGAATGCGGCTGGAGATCTCCTCGATCGAACACTCGGTGGTGTCGAGCAACGGGATCGCATAGCGCGCGAACATCGCCTCGGCCGCGCGCAGCTCGTACTGCACCTGCTGCCGCGAGGCGTAGCGGCTGTCGGGCCGGCGCTCGTGGCGGATCTGCTGCAGTCGTTCCGGACGGATGGTGAGTCCGTAGAGCTTGGTGCGGAAGGTTTCCAGCCGCGGCGGCAGGCGGCTCGCCTCCAGATCGTCCTCGGTGAGCGGATAGTTGGCGGCAAACACCCCGTACTGCAGCGCCATGTACACGCAGGTCGGTGTCTTGCCAACGCGCGACACGCCCACCAGTACCACATCGGCGTGGGCGTAGTCGCCGCCGCTGCCGTCGTCGTTGGCGAGCGCGAAGTTGGTGGCGTTGATGCGCGTGGTATAGGCGGCCAGATCCGCGATGCCGTGCGCGCGCCCGGCGCGGTGTGTGGAGCGCGTGTTGAGCTCACGCTCGAGCGGGCCGACGAACGCCGAGAACAGATCGAGGAACAGCGCGTTGGCGGTAATGACGACATCGCGCAGCTCGTCCTGCACCAGCGTGCTGAAGACGATCGGCCGCAGGCCCTGCTCCTGCGCAGCGCGGTCGATGCGCCGCACCGCCTCGTGCGCCTTGTCAAGGCTCGACACAAATGGCAAAGTCACCGGCCGAAATTCCAGGCCTTCGAACTGCGTCATGAGGCTGTGGCCCAGCGTTTCCGCAGTCACGCCCGTCTGGTCGGAGACGAAGAAAACGGTTCGACGGTCCACGGCGGCGGCAACTCGTTCAGGCCGGTGCGGCAGGCCGCAGTGTTTCACCGCGCGCCCGGGGTCGCAAGCGCCCGCCCGCAGCAGTGATCAGGAGTCCTCTTGAATCCCTACGTCATCCCCTTCGAGCAGCTGCGCATGCAGGACGTCGACAAGGTCGGCGGCAAGAACGCCTCGCTCGGGGAGATGATCGGCGCGCTCGCCAAACTCGGGGTCAAGGTGCCGGGGGGCTTTGCCACCACCGCGCACGCTTACCGCGAGTTCCTGCGCCAGGACGGGCTCGATGCGCGCATCCGCGCCGAGCTTGCCGCACTCGACGTCGACGACGTGACGCAGCTGGCCGTGTGCGGGGCGCGTATCCGCCAGTGGATCCTGGCCACGCCGCTGCCGCCGCCGTTCGCACAGGCGGTGGCGAGCGAGTTGCGGCGCATGAGCGCGGGCGCGGAGATCGCGGTGGCGGTGCGCTCCTCGGCGACCGCCGAGGATCTGCCGGAGGCCTCGTTCGCCGGGCAGCAGGAAAGCTTCCTCAACGTGCGCGGCGAGGCGGCGGTGCTCAAGGCGCTGCACGAGGTGTTCGCCTCGCTGTTCAACGACCGCGCCATCTCTTATCGGGTGCACCAGGGCTTCGACCACGCGGCGGTCGCGCTGTCGGCCGGCGTACAGCACATGGTACGCAGCGACCTGGGAGTGAGCGGCGTCATGTTCACCCTCGACACCGATTCGGGCTTTCGCCACGTGGTGTTCATCACCGCGTCCTGGGGGCTCGGCGAGATGGTCGTGCAGGGCGCGGTCAACCCCGACGAGTTCTACCTGTACAAACCGGCACTGCGGGCCGGCCGGCACGCGGTGCTGCGCCGAAACCTCGGCGGCAAGGCGCTGAAGATGGTGTACGCGCCGGCAGGTTCCGCCGAGCGCGTGCAGACCGTGGAAGTGCCGCCGGCCGACCGGCGGCGCTTCTGTCTCGAGGATGCCGACCTGGTGGCGCTCGCGCTGCAGGCGCTGATCATCGAGGAGCACTATCAGCGGCCGATGGACATCGAATGGGCGCGCGACGGTACCAGCGGCGAGCTGTACATCCTGCAGGCGCGGCCCGAGACCGTGCAGAGCCGTGCCGGCCGCACCATCCAGCGCTACGCGCTCAAGGGACGCTCGCGCGTGCTCACCAGCGGCCGTGCCATCGGCCAGCGCATCGGCGCCGGCAGCGCGCGCGTCATCGGCAGCGCCGCCGAGATGGCGCGGGTGCAAAGCGGCGACGTGCTGGTCGCCGACATGACCGATCCCGACTGGGAACCGGTGATGAAGCGCGCGGCGGCCATAGTGACCAATCGCGGCGGGCGTACCTGTCACGCCGCCATCATCGCCCGCGAGCTGGGTATCGCCGCCGTGGTCGGCTGCGGCGATGCCACGCAGAAGATCCACGAGGGACAGGAGGTCACGGTGTCGTGCGCCGAGGGCGATACCGGCCAGGTCTACGAAGGCCTGCTCGAATTCGAGCGCAAGCAGGTGGAGCTCGACTCGCTGCCGAAGATTCCGGTAAAGATCATGCTGAACGTCGGTAACCCCGACCGCGCCTTCGACTTCGCCGCCATCCCCAATCACGGCGTGGGACTGGCGCGCCTCGAATTCATCATCAACCGCATGATCGGCGTGCACCCGCGCGCACTGCTGGAGTTCGACCGGCTCGACGCGGAACTGCAGGAGCAGATCCGCACGCAGATGGCCGGCTATGCCGACCCGGTCGGCTTCTACGTGGAGAAGCTCGCCGAGGGCATCGCGCAGATCGCCGCCGCGTTCGCCCCCGAGCCGGTGATCGTGCGCACCTCGGATTTCAAGTCGAACGAGTACGCCAACCTGATCGGCGGGGCGCGCTACGAGCCGCACGAGGAGAACCCGATGCTCGGCTTCCGCGGGGCGGCGCGCTACGTGGATGAGAGCTTCCGGCCGTGTTTCGAGCTCGAATGCCGGGCGCTGCGCCGCGTGCGCGAGACCATGGGCCTCAGCAACGTGCAGGTGATGGTGCCGTTCGTGCGCAGCGTCGGCGAGGCTCAGCAGGTCACCCGGCTGCTGGCGGAGAACGGCCTGGAGCGCGGCCGCGAGGGACTCGTCGTCATCATGATGTGCGAGCTGCCGACCAACGCGCTGCTCGCCGACGATTACCTGCAGTATTTCGACGGCATGTCGATCGGCTCGAACGACATGACGCAGCTCACCCTCGGGCTCGATCGCGACTCCGCCATCGTCGCCAATCTCTTCGACGAGCGCGACCCGGCGGTGCGCAAGCTCCTGGCGATGGCGATCACCGCCTGCCGCCGCCAGGGCAAGTACGTCGGCATCTGCGGCCAGGGACCTTCCGACCACCCGGACCTGGCGCGCTGGCTGCTCGAGCAGGGCATCGGCAGTATGTCGCTCAATCCCGATTCGGTGGTGGAGACCTGGCTGTTCCTGGCGCAGCCTCCCGCTGGCGGCAAACCGCTCTGACGGCGCCGCTGCGGCGGCGCGCCGCCGCCTTCAGGGGCGCGACAGGTGGCGAATGCGCGCCTCGGAAGCCGCGCGCTCGTTGTCATCGAAGCGCTCGATCACCAGGTCCTCGATGGTGGCGGGATCGAGACAGCGCACGTTGACGCTGAAGCCGTCGGGATTGGAACGCGGCACGTAGTAGGACTTCACCCCGCAATGCAGGCAGAACAGATGCCGCGCGGTGCCGGTGTTGAACACGTAGGTGCCGAGGCGGTCGGCGCCGCGCAGCAGCCGAAAGCGCGTCTGCGGCACGATCAGGTGCAGATAGCCGCTCATGCGGCAGATCGAGCAGTTGCACTCGCTCGCGGTGACGCGCGCGGGCGCGTCGACCTCGAAGGCCACCGCGCCGCAGTGACAGCCGCCACGATGCGTCACCAGTGCGCTCATCCACCGCCCCCGGCCCAGGCCGGCGCCAACAGCCGCGCACGGTAATGCCGCAGCTCGCGAATCGACTCATGGATGTCGGCGTACGCCAGGTGCGTGCCCTGCTTGACGAAGCTCTCCGCCACCGGCGGTGCCCAGCGCCGCGCCAGCTCCTTGAGCGTGCTGACATCGAGATTGCGGTAGTGAAAGAAGCGCTCCAGCTCCGGCATGCAGCGCGCCAGGAAGCGGCGATCCTGGCAGATGCTGTTGCCGCACATCGGCGAGCTGCCGGCGGCCACCAGCGCCGACAGGAACTCGAGCGTGCGCTGCTGCGCCTCGGCGACGCTGACGCGGCTGAGCCGCACCCGCGCCAGCAGGCCCGAGGAGCCGTGCTGGCGCTGGTTCCAGTCATCCATGCGCGCCAGCACCTCCTCGCTCTGGTGGATGGCGAGCACCGGGCCGTCGGCCACGATCGCCAGCTCGCGATCGGTGACCACGGTCGCGATCTCGATGATCTCGTCGGAGTCGGGTTTCAGGCCCGTCATCTCCAGGTCGATCCAGATGAGGTAGTCGGTGCTCGGCATGTCTATGATGTGCGCTACCGGGAAGCGTGTGCTGCGGGCGCAAGGCGAGCGCCAGTGTAGCAACACCCCCGCCGGCCGTCTTTCACATGCAGCAGACACTGACTGGACGCGTACTCGCGACCTTCGGGCGCCACATGCTGGTGCGTGCCGCGGGCGGTGCGGAGCTGCGGGCGCGCGCCTTCGGCCGCGATCTCGGGGCGGTGTGCGGCGATGAGGTCCGCTGCCGCATCGATCCGCACCACGACGAGGTGCACGCCATCGAGGTGCTACCGCGGCGCAACGCCCTGTGGCGCTCCAATGCGCGCGGTGGCGCCGAAGCGGTGGTGGCGAACCTGACGCGGCTGCTGGTGGTGCTCGCGCCGCTGCCGGTCCCGGATCTGTTCGTCGTCGACCGCTATCTCGCCGCCGCCACCGCCGCGGGCATCGCCGCGACACTGGTGCTGAACAAGTCGGACCTGCCCCTCAGCGACGCGCTGGCGGCGGAGCTCGCCGCCTACGCGCAGGCCGGTTTTACGCCCCTGCACTGCTCGGCTGCCAGCGCAGCGGGCATCGAGCAGCTGCGCGCCGTGCTGCTTCCCGGCACCACCGCCGCGCTGGTCGGACAGTCGGGCGTCGGCAAGTCCTCGCTGGTGCGGCGGCTGGCGCCGCAAGCGCAGGTCACGGTGGCCGGGCTGGCGAGTACGGCGGAAGGGCGGCACACCACCAGCGCCGCGCGCACTTTCGATCTGCCGGACGGGGCAGCACTCATCGACTCACCGGGCGTGCGTGATTTCTCGCCCGCGGTAGAAGCGCTCGACGAGCGCACGCTCGGCTTCCCGGAAGTTGCGCAGCTTGCCCCCGGCTGCCGGTTCAGCGACTGCCGCCATCTGCGCGAGCCGCAGTGCGCGGTGCGCGCCGCCGCCGCGAGCGGCGCCTGGCACCCGCGCCGCTACGAGAGCTACCGGCGGCTGCGGCGGCTGCACGCGGAGCTGCGCAGCGCGCGCCCGCCCGGCCGGCGCCGCGGGCAACCCGGACGCGACAGCTATTAATAGCTAAAGCACCTGTCGGCCGGCGAGTGCGTGCGCCAGCGTGCCGCCATCGACGTACTCGAGCTCGCCGCCGACCGGCACGCCGTGGGCGATGCGGCTGGCGCGGATGGCGCGGCGGGCCGCCAGCTCGCTCAGGAAGTGCGCCGTGGCCTCGCCCTCGACGGTGGAGTTGGTGGCGAGGATCAGCTCGCGCACGCCGCCTTCCGCGAGAATGGCCTCGAGCTCGCGGATGCCGAGCTGCTCGGGGCCGATGCCATCGAGCGGCGACAGATGTCCCATGAGCACGAAGTAGCGCCCGCGGTAGCTGCCCGAGGACTCGATCGCGACCACATCGGCGGGCGATTCGACCGCACACAGCAGCGTGGTATCGCGCTGCGGCGCCGCGCAGATGGCGCACAGCTGCCCTTCCGTCAGCATGCGGCAGCGCTGGCAGCGTGCTACCACCTGCAGCGCCGCCGCCAGCGCTTCATTCAAGGCATGCGCCCCGGGGCGGCCTTCCTGCAACAGGTGGAACGCCATGCGCTGGGCGCTCTTCGGACCGACACCCGGCAGGGTGCGCAGCGCCTCGATGAGCCGGGCAAGGTGCGGCGAGTGCTTCATCGCAGCCTCAGAAGGGCAGCTTCATCCCCGGCGGCAGCTGCAGTCCGGCAGTAAGGCTCGCCATCTTCTCCTGCACGCGCGCTTCGACCTTGTGCACGGCATCGTTGGCGGCGGCCGCGATCAGATCCTCGAGCATCTCGCGATCCTCGCCGCTCACCGCCGGCTCGATCTGCACGCGCTTGACCTCGTGGCGGCCGTTCATGGTCACTTTCACCATGCCGCCGCCGGCCTCGCCGACGACCTCGATATCGGCGATCTCGGCCTGGGCCTTCTGCATGTTGGCCTGCATGGCCTGGGCCTGTTTCATCAGATTGCTGAAGTTGCCTTTCATGTACGACCTGTCAGGCGCAGCGCGCCGCTTAAGACTGGGAAGCCTTATTTTACCGGCCGCACAGTCTCGGGCAGTACCGCGGCGCCGAAGCGCTCGCGCAGTCCCTTGACGCCCGGGTCCTCCTCGAACGCCTGCCGGGCGGCGGCGAGATCGGCATCGGACGCGCGCCGCGCGAGCAGCGCCGGGGTCTCGGCGCCGGCGGGCGGCGCCGGCTGGAACTCGAGCCGCACCGGCTCGCCGAAGTGGCGCGCGAGTGCCTGCTGCAGCTTCTCCTCGGTCGCCGGCGTGCGCAGCAGCCGGTTATGCGGATCGAGACCGAGGCGTACCGCCGCACCCTGGCGGGCGATGAACACGCAGTGACTGGCGAGCTGGCGTGCGGCCCCGGCGAGCTCGAGCTGGCCGACCAGCGCACTCCAGGCCGCCGCATCCGCTACCGCCGCGGAGGTCGCGGCCGCCACCGGTGCCACGGTCGCAGCCGCGCGCGCCCCCGCCGCGGGCAGGTCCCCGGCAGCGGCGCCGCCGCCGCCGGCGGCGAGCGCCGCGCGCGTGTGCGCCGGTCCCGCGGGACGAAACGCCAGCATGCGCAGCAGCGTCATCTCGAAGCCACTGCGCGGTTCGGGCGCGAGCGGCAGATCGCGCTTGCCGATGATCGCGGTCTGGTAGAACAGCTGCACGTCCTCGGGAGTGAGTGCGCCGCTCAAACGCTCGAGCAGCTCCGGCGCATACAGCTCCTCGCCCGCGTACCCCGGCACCGTCTGCCGCAAGCCGACCCGCACCAGCAGCCCCGCGAGCTCATCGAGCAGCTGGCCGTAGTCGGGAGAGAATTCCGCCAGCGCCTGCGCGCAGCGCAGCAGCTCCGCGCCGTCGCCGCGTGCCAGCACCTCCGCGAGCCGCGCCACCTGGTCGCGCGGGATCGTGCCGAGCATCGCGCGCGCCTCGGCCTCCGCGGCGCGTCCGCCGCCAAAGGCGATCAGCTGATCGAGCAGCGACAGGCCGTCGCGCACGCTGCCGTCGGCCGCCTGCGCGAGCAGCGCCAGCGCCGCAGGCTCGAACGCCACTCCCTCGGCCGTGAGGATGTGGCCCAGGTGCGCGGCAATCTCCGCCGCCGGCAGGCGCTTGAGGTTGAACTGCAGGCAGCGCGACAACACCGTCACCGGCAGCTTCTGCGGGTCGGTAGTGGCCAGCAGGAACTTCACATGCGGCGGCGGCTCCTCCAGGGTCTTCAACAGCGCATTGAAGGAATGCGCCGAGAGCATGTGCACCTCGTCGACCAGGTAGACCTTGTAGCGCCCGCGCGCCGGGGCGTACTGCACGTTATCGAGCAGCTCGCGCGTATCGTCCACCTTGGTGCGCGAGGCCGCATCGACCTCGATCAGGTCGGGGAAGCGCCCGGCCTCGATCTCGCGGCAGCTGCCGCACACGCCGCAGGGCGTCGGCGTGACCCCGGTCTCGCAGTTGAGGCACTTGGCAAGGATGCGCGCGATGGTGGTCTTGCCGACCCCGCGCGTCCCGGTGAACAGGAACGCATGATGCACCCGGCCGCTGGCGAGCGCGTTCTCCAGCGCACGGCGCACGTGCTCCTGCCCGACCAGCTCGGCGAATTTCTGCGGACGCCATTTGCGCGCCAGCGCGGTGTAGCTCATGAGGGCCCTCGACCCGCCGGACCGTGGAGGCGGCCCGCACCAGCTTGAGCTCCGGCACCCGACATCGCCGCTGCCGCTGCTGCCTTCCGGCCCTGACGGGATTCACGACTGGTCGTCGCGGAGAAACCGATGCGGGCCACCATGGACGGTGCCGGCCCAGGTCTCACTTGGGATGCGTTCGAGAGGTCGGATGCTACCACACAGGCGCGCGGACACTTTCTCGGCAGCGGCGGCTCGTGTGAGGATTAGCGCCCCCGCCCCTCAAAAAGCGAGACGCCACGCATGAGCCCCACCAGCCGCGCCAGCAAGGTACCCGCCGTCACGTTCGGCTTCTGGATCATCAAGGTGGCGGCCACGACGCTCGGCGAGACCGGCGGCGATACGCTGTCGATGACGCTCGGTCTCGGCTATCTCACCAGCACGCTCATCTTTCTGTCGGCGCTGGTGGCGCTGGCGGCGCTGCAGATCTCCGCCAAGCGCTTCCACCCGTTCCTCTACTGGGCCACGATCATCGCTTCCACCACCGCGGGCACCACGCTGGCGGATTTCGCCGACCGCTCGCTCGGCATCGGCTACCCCGGCGGATCGCTGCTGCTGCTCGCCTGCGTGCTCGGCGCGCTCGCGCTGTGGTATCGCGTGGAGGGCACCGTCTCGGTCGACAGCGTCAACACGCCGCGGGTGGAGGCGTTCTACTGGGCCACCATCACCTTCTCGCAAACGCTCGGCACGGCGCTGGGGGACTGGGCGGCAGACGCCGGGCTCGGCTACGGTGGCGGTGCACTGGTGTTCGGCGCGTTGCTGCTGGTGGTGGCGCTCGCCTACTTCTTCACCCGCATCTCGCACGTGCTGCTGTTCTGGATGGCCTTCATCCTGACGCGCCCGCTCGGCGCGACTGTGGGAGATTTCTTCGACAAGCCGCTGGCGCAGGGCGGTCTCAACGTCAGCCGGCCGCTCGCCTCGGCGATCATCGCGGCATTCATCGTGATCTGTATTCTGGTTCTGCCGCAGCGCGCCGGCGTGCATCCGGGGAGTGCGGCACGCCCCCACGATTGATGGCGGAGAGGGTGGGATTGTTCGCGGCCGGACGGCCGCTCATCCCTCGCTTCGCTCGGGACCGACCTGGCGGTCGTCTCCCACCCTCCCGCTGGGGACCCCTGCGCTGATACGGCCCTCCTGCACGCGAGCGGCGTCTGAAGCTCTGATAGCAAGTCTGGCGGAGAGGGTGGGATTCGAACCCACGAACACCCGTTAAGATGTTACTGGAATTCCAGTCCAGCGCCTTCGACCGCTCGGCCACCTCTCCGATCAATGATTTACAATGAACTACGCAAGCAGAATCGAGCTTGCGTCCGACCGCCGAAGGGCACGGATGATACGGCATGCGGCGCAGCGTATGGACAGCGGCGCCGCCCTCGTGTCAGGCCTGCGGCGCGCGCGGGACCTGCTGCACCTTGAACGGCGGCGGCTGGTCGAGGCACGGCTGCTTGCCGGTGCGCGGCGGCGGCGCCGGCTCGTTGAGCGCCGGCAGGCGCAGCGCGTTGGTGGTGTCGGGCGCATCGAGACCGGCGGGGATCACCAGCGGCGCCACGCTGTGTGCTTTCTGGTACGGCTGCGGCTCGTGGCAGGCTTTCTTGTCGATGGCCCGCATCACCCGGCAACCGCTCCCGGCCAGCAGCAGCGCGGCGAGCAACACCAGTCCCCAGGCAGCCTTCATGCAATACACCTCGTTCGTTCAGCTCTGACGCACTCACGGCGCCTCCCGCGGCAGCGCGCCGACAGCGCGCGCGGCGTGCAGCACCGCGGCCCGATGCTCCTCCCCCAGCGGGGTGAGCGGCAATCTTACCCCAGGACCGATCAGCCCCATCTGCGCCAGCAGCCACTTCACCGGGATCGGGTTCGCTTCGAGGAACAGCGCCTGATGCAACTCGCGCAGCCCGGCATCGAGTTGCGCGGCGCGCGCCGCAGCGCCGCGCACGGCTGCCGCCACCATCTCTGACATCGCGCGCGGCGCAACGTTCGCGGTCACCGAGATCACCCCGCGCGCACCCGCCGCAACGCTGGCACGCGCGCTGGCGTCATCGCCGCTCAGCACCACGAACTGCCGCGGGCAGCAGGCGAGCAACTCGCGCACCCGCGCCTCCTCCGGCACCGCCTCCTTGATGCCGGCGATGCCCGGCAGCTGCGCCAGGCGCGCCACCGTGGGCGGTTTCATATCCACCGCGGTGCGCGCCGGCACGTTGTACAGCAGCAGCGGCTTGCGCGCCGCTGCGGCGGCGGCGGCGAAGTGCAGATACAGTCCCTCCGGCGACGGGCGGTTGTAGGCCGGCGTCACCACCAGCAACGCGTCGAGCGGCAGCTCCGACAGCCACGCCACGCGCTCCACCGTGCGCGCGGTGCTGCTGCTGCCGGCGCCGGCGATCACCACGAGCCGTCCGCGCAGCTGCGCGCAGGCGCGCACCACCAGCTCGCGCAGCTCCGCATCGCGCAGCGTCGCCGACTCACCGGTGGTGCCGCCGACCACCACGCCCTGCGTGCCGTGGGCGGCGTGAAAATCGAGCAGCCGCGCCCAGGCTTCGAAGTCAACTTCGCCGCCTGCGGACATGGGGGTCACGAGGGCAACCAGGCTGCCGGCAAACATAAGCAAACGCTCGCGGGGGGAGCACGTGATGTTACGAGCCGACGTTGTGCCAAGGCAAGCCGCCTGCGCCGGGGCGCGCCGCGCCGGTTCGCAACCGGCGTCCGCTCCCGGTACACTGCGAACGCAGCGAACGCCGGCTTACCCAACCGCCATCCACAGATGAAGCAGCACCTGGCCGTTTCGGCGATCGGCAGCGACCGCACGGGGATGGTCCACGAGCTGACCCGCGTCATCAGCGAGTCCGGCGGCAACATAACCGAGAGCCGCATGGCGAGCCTCGGTAACGAGTTCGCCATGCTGTTGCTGGTGTCGGGCAACTGGCACGCACTGGCGAAGCTGGAAACCGAACTCAAGCGCCTCGCCGATACCTCGAACCTCAGCATCCACCTGAAGCGCACCGAGCCGCGCACCCCGCGTACGGACATGCTGCCGTACTCGATCGACGTGGTATGCCTCGATCAGAGCGGCATCGTCTCGGGGCTGTCGGGCTTCTTCGCCACGCGCGGCATCGACATCGCCGAGGTGTCCACGCGCAGCTACCCGGCTGCGCACACCGGCGCGCCGATGTTCGCCGTGCAGATGATCGTCAACGTGCCGAGCCGCATTCACGTCGCGCACCTGCGCGAGGAGTTCATGGAGTTCTGCGATTCGCTGAACCTCGACGCCATCCTCGAACCGGTCAAGTCCTGAGCGCAAGATGCCCAAGCTCGCCAGCGGCAGCAAGGTGCCTGACTTCTCCCTGCCCATGAGCGGCGGCGCCACCTGGCGGCTTCAGGACGCGGCCGGCAGCAAGCTGGTGATTTACTTCTACCCGCGGGACATGACCTCCGGCTGTACCCGCGAATCGCAGGACTTCCGCGATCTGCAGCCGGCGTTCCGCAAGGCCGGCACGCAGATCGTGGGCGTCTCGCGCGACTCGGTCGCTTCCCACGACAAGTTCGCGGCGAAGGAGTCCCTGCCCTTCCCACTGCTGTCCGACGCCGAGGAGCGCGTGTGCCGGCTGTTCGATGTCATCAGGCCGAAAAGTCTGTACGGCAGAAAGTTCCTCGGAGTGGAGCGCAGCACCTTCCTGCTCGATGGCGGCCAGCGGCTGCGGCAGGAGTGGCGCAAGGTCAAGGTCGACGGTCACGCGGAGGCGGTACTTGAAGCAGCGCAGCGTCTCTGAGCCCGGCCCGACGGCGGCTTCGGGTGAGTCACGGGAAGTGAAGAACCGTTCGCGCGCCGGGCGGCGGCTGTTCGTCCTCGATACCAACGTGCTGATGCACGACCCCACCGCCATCTTCCGCTTCGAAGAGCACGACGTGTACCTGCCGATGGTGGTGCTCGAGGAGCTCGATGCGCACAAGAAGGGCTTGTCGGAGGCCTCGCGCAACGTGCGCCAGGTCAGTCGCTTCCTCGACGACATGATGCGCGATGCCACCAAGGAACAGATCGACCTGGGATTGAAGCTGCCGAGCGGCTACTCCGGAAACCACGGCAAGAAGCCCTCGAGCGGCCGGCTGTTCTTCCAGACCCGCCAGCTTGCCGGCGTGCTGCCGCAGGGCCTGCCCGGACAGGGCGGCGACAACGTCATCCTGGCGCAGACACTGGCGCTGCAGAGCGAGCACCGGGATGCGCGCGTCATCCTGGTGTCCAAGGACATCAACCTGCGCATCAAGGCGGCGGTCCTGGGCGTGCACGCCGAGGACTACTACAGCGACAAGACGCTGGAGGATTCCGACGTCCTCTATAGCGGCATGGCGGCGCTGCCGCAGGATTTCTGGGAGCTGCACGGCAAGGACATGCGCTCGTGGAAGGACGCCGAGCGCACCTTCTACGAGATCAGCGGTCCGGCAGTGCGCGAGTGGCAGCCCAACCAGGGAGTGTTCGAGGACGCGCCCGAGGGCATCGAGGGCATCGTCAGAAACATCAGCGGCGACACCGCCACCATCGAGCTGACGCGCGACTACCGCAACGAGCGCCACAACGTCTGGGGCATCACCGCGCGCAACCGCGAGCAGAACTTCGCGCTCAACCTGCTGATGGACCCGGAGATCGACTTCGTGACGGTGCTCGGGCCGGCCGGCACCGGCAAGACGCTGCTGGCGCTCGCCGCCGGACTCATGCAGACGCTCGAGACCAATCGCTTCGTCGAAATCATCATGACGCGCGTCACCATCCCGCTCGGCGAGGACATCGGCTTCCTCCCCGGCACCGAGGAGGAGAAGATGGAGCCGTGGATGGGCGCACTCATGGACAATCTCGAGGTGCTCACCGGCTCGCAGGAAGGCGGCAACTGGGGACGGGCGGCTACCAACGACCTGCTGCGCAATCGCATCAAGATCCGCGCGCTCAACTTCATGCGCGGGCGCACCTTTCTCAACCGCTTCCTGATCCTCGATGAGGCGCAGAACCTCACGCCCAAGCAGATGAAGGCGCTCATCACGCGCGCCGGGCCCGGCACCAAGCTCGCCTGCCTCGGCAACATCGCGCAGATCGACACCCCCTACCTCACCGAGATGACCTCGGGACTCACCTATGCCGTGAACCGCTTCCGCGGCTGGTCCCATTCGGGGCACATCACGCTGGTGCGCGGCGAGCGCTCGCGACTGGCCGATTACGCCTCGGACATCCTCTAGGTGTAGGCTTGGGCGCAGGGCCGCGGCCTGCGGCTTCTGCGCGCTTGTAAGGCTATGTAATTACGGAGAAACCCCTGCCGCGCCGCGCGGTCCAAGTCCTGATGCGCCCCTTGCTGCTCATTGCCGTGGCCGTCCTCGCCGCCAGCACGCTCGCCGCCGCCACCGTGGCTGCCGCGGACGACCCGACGTCGCCGCAGCTGCTGCTGCGCGTCCCCACCAACGGCGCCGACCTTCCCGACCTGGGCAGCCCCGCCGCGAAGGTGCTGTCGAAGACCGACGAGTTCTACCTCGGGGCCATGGTGGCGCAGCAGCTGCGCGACCAGAACGAGCTGCTCGAGGATCCGGAGGTCATCGAGTACATCAACGGCATCGGTCAGCGGCTCGCCTCGCAGAGCGCCATGGGGGGCGAGTACTTCCATTACTTCGTGATCAAGGACACGACGATCAACGCCTTCGCCGTGTCGGGCGGCTTTGTATTCATCAACGCCGGACTGGTGCTGGCGACCTCGACCGAATCGGAGCTCGCCGGTGTCATGGCGCACGAGACTGCGCATATCACCCAGCACCACATTGCGCGCATGCTCGCCGACCAGTCGCGGCAGAGCCTCGCCACCGCTGCCGCCATGATCGGCGCGATCCTGTTGGGCTCTCTCGCCGGCGGCGGCCAGGCCACCGAGGGCGCCCTCGCGGCCACCCAGGGGCTTGCGGTCCAGCACCAGATCAACTTCACGCGCGACAACGAGTGGGAGGCCGATCGCGTCGGCATCGGCTACCTGGCCGCCGCGGGCTTCGATCCCCACGGGATGGGCGACATGTTCGAGACCATGGCGCGCCACGAGGGGCTCGCTGCCACCTACATTCCCGCGATGCTGCTCGATCACCCCGTGGACTCGGACCGCATCGCCGAGCAGCGGGCACGTGCGGCGCAGTTTCCGCCGCGCAAGGGCCAGGACTCGCAGAGCTATGAGCTCATTCGCGAGCGCGTCCGGGTGCTGACGGCAGTCGGCGATGTCGACCTCGCCGCGCAGTATGCCCAGAAGATTGCGCACGGCGGCGACAAGCTCGGCAACCGCTACGGTGAGGCGCTCGCGCTGATGAACGGCGGCCAGGCCGCCGAAGCGGTGAAACTTCTCAAGTCCCTGGTGCAGGAGCACGAAGGCCTCACGCTGCTGCACGCGGCGCTCGGCCAGGCCCAGGTCAAGGCCGGGCACATCGACGAGGCCCTCGCCACCTTCCAGCGCGCCGCAGAGCTCTTTCCGCGCAACGTGCCGGTGACGGTGCGCTATGCGGAGACACTCATGGCTGCCGGCCACCCCGCAGAAGCGCACGTCATGCTGCTCGATCTGTTCAACAACGTGCCGCCGACGCCGGACCAGATCCGCCTCACGGCGCTCGCGGCCAGCGCGGCCGGCGATCCGGGAGACGCCTACTACTACATGGGCGAGTACCAGATCGCGGGCGGCGACCTCAATCTCGCCGTGCAGCAGCTGCAGCTCGCCCTGGCCGCGCCGCACCTCAGCCAGATTCAGCGCGAGCGCTATCAGGCACGGCTCGATGAGATACGCGATTACCTCGCCAGCACCCGCAAACGCCGCCTGACCAGTGACAACAACGACGGCAGCGGCCAGGGGCAGGGGCAGGGGCGACGCGGCGGCGGCCGCTGAAACGGCCGCGGCTTGGCGCGCGCGGCTGCTACAATGGCCGCCCGCCGCTGCGCCACGATGTCATGCGAGCCAACACCACACGTGCCTTGCTGTCCGCGCTGTGTCTGCTGCTGTTGTATGGCTGCGCAACGCTGCCGCCGGGACCGCGCAACCCGCGCGATCCCTGGGAGCGCATGAACCGCGCGACCTACCGCTTCAACGACAAGCTGGACAAGGCGATCCTGCGCCCGGTGGCACGTGGCTACCAGAAGGTCACGCCGCAATTCGCGCAGACCGGCGTGCGCAATTTTTTCGACAACCTCAACTACACGATCGTCATGCTCAACGACCTGCTGCAGGGGCAGATCAAACCGTTCTGCTCCGACACGGCGCGGCTGGTGGTCAACACGACCATCGGCATCGGCGGACTGTTCGACCCGGCGACCAGGATGGGCCTCGACAAGAACGACCGCGACCTGGGGCAGACGTTCGGCAAGTGGGGAATCAAGACCGGGCCCTACGTGGTGCTGCCGCTGCTGGGGCCTTCTGACGTGCGCGATGCCTTTGGCCGCCTCGGCGATGACTTCAGCACGCCGCGCCAGTACATCCGCAACGTCTATTGGAACTACGGCCTGTGGGCGCTCGATGCGGTGGACACGCGCGCGCGACTGCTGCCCGTTGATCGGCTCCTGGACAGCGCCTACGACCCGTACGCGTTCATGCGTAACGCCTACCTGCAGCGCCGCGATTTCAAGGTGTACGGCGGGCAGTCCCCGAACGAGGAGGAGCAGGAGCAGAAGCTGTTCGAGGAGAGCGGTGAGGACGCCACGCCCGCCGGCTCACCCCCGGCGCCGACCGCACCCCCCGCAACCCCGGCTGCGCCGCAGACCCCGCCGCCGCACTAAAGCGGCTGCCGCCGCGCTGGCGCTCACACCCCGCGCGTGAGCAGCTCCTCGACCTCGCTGATGCGGGCGAGCGCCGTCAGTCCCTGCGGCAGATGCGTGTAGCGCAGTGTGCGGCCCGTCCGCCTGGCCGTGCCCAGCCACTCGAGCAGCACGGCGAGCCCCGCACTGTCGGAGGCCGTGACAGCGCTGCAGTCGATCTCGACGGATTTCGTGTCCGCAGCGTCGCGCAGCTGCCCGCCGAGCGCGAGCGCGCGGCGCGCGGTGGCGAAGGTCAAAGCCCCGTGCGCGGCCAGCTGCCCGGCGGCGGTGGTCGAGAGCTGCGGCGGTGCCGTGCGCGCCGCGGCCGGCGCCGCGCCCGGCGCAGCAGTCGGTGCCGCGCTCATCCGCTCTTACTGCCGCCAACCTGTTTGCCGATCGCTTCCGGCTTCTCACCCGATTCGAGCCGCTTGATCACCGCGTCGATGCCCTGCTGCTCGATCTGCGCGCCGAAATCCTGGCGATAGCTGTTCACGTAGCTGATGCCGTCGATCACTACGTCCCAGGCTTTCCACCCCTGCGGGGACCTGACCATGTAGTAATTGACCGAGACGCGATCGCCGTTGCTGCGCTTCACCTCGGTGCGCACGGTGGCGCGCTGCGCATCCGCGGGCACATTGGCTGGAAAGATCTTGAGGCGATCGGCGGTGAAGTCCACCAGCGCGCTGCCGTAGTTTGCCAGCAGCGAGTGATAGAAGGCATCGATGAAGTGCTGCCGCTGCTCGGGTGAGGCGGTACGCCAGTACTTGCCGAGCACCAGTTGCGCGGAGCGCTGCGTGTCGAAATGCGGCAACAGGTACTTGTCGACGAGCTGCGACAGCTTGGCCGGGTCGCGCCGGTAGGCTTCACGGTCCTTGTCCAGCTCGCTGAGCATGCCCTGCGCGGCGGTCTGTACCACGTCGGCGGGCCCGCTCCCGCCCGAGGCAGGTGCGGCAGCGCCGCCTTCGGCCTGGGGAGGCGGCGTCTGCGCCTGCGCGGCTGCGAGTCCCACGGCGAGGCACAGCGCGGCGCATGAGAGGATTGCGTATCTCATTTCTTCGACTCCCGTTTGCTGGATGTGTCCTGGCTGCCGCCGCCGCTGTCCTTGCTCGAGTAGCTGGCAAAGAACTTGTTGATGAGGCTCTCGAGCACAATAGCCGACTGCGTCTGATCGATGGTGCTGCCCTCCCGCAGATAGGTTTCGGAGCCACCGGGGCTGATGCCGATGTACTTGCCGCCGAGCAGTCCCTGGGTCTGGATGCTGGCGTAGCTGTCGTCGGGAATCTGCTTGTATTGCGGATCGATACGCATGACGACCACCGCCTTGTAGCTGCGGGGATCGAAGCGGATCGAGATGACAGCGCCCATGCCCACACCCGCCATGGTCACCGGCGAGCCCACCTTGAGGTCGCCGACGTCGTCGAACTCCGCGCTGACGTGATAGCCGGCCTTGGCGCCGCCGAGCTTCAGTCCGCTCGCCGGCAGCTGCGTGGTGAGAAACAACAGCGCGGCAAATCCCAACAACACAAACAATCCGGTTCCGATCTCGAGGGTTCGATTGGCACGCATAAGCTAAAGTTCCTCTTACAGGAATGCGGCGGTCAGCACGTAGTCGAGCAACAGCGTAATCACCGACGAAGCCACCACGGTGCGCGTGGTGGCGAGTCCCACCCCTTCGGCCGTGGGCGGGGCGTTGTAGCCTTCGTACACGGCGATCAGGCTGCAGGCGATGCCGAACACCAGACTCTTGACCAGGCCTTCGGAGACGTCGTGCAGCGCCACCGAGCTCTGGGTCTGCGACCAGAACACGCCGCGGTCGACGCGCATCAGCTGCACGCCCACCAGCTGGGCGCCATACAGGCCGATGACGCTGAAGATCGCGGTCAGCAGCGGCATGGCGATCACCCCGCCGAGAAAGCGCGGCGCGGCCACGTAGCGCAGCGGATCGACCGCCATGATCTCCATCGCCGTGAGCTGGTCCGTGGCGCGCATCAGGCCGATCTCCGAGGTGAGCGCGGTGCCGGCACGCCCGGCGAACAGCAGCGCGGTGATCACTGGCGCCAGCTCGCGCAGCAGCCCGAGCGCTGCGGCCGTGCCGAGCGCCTCCTCGGAGCCGAAGCGTTGCAGCAGGTCGTAGCCCTGCAGGCCGAGCACCATGCCGACGAACAGCCCCGACAGCATGATGATGATGAGCGAGCGCGCCCCGGCATTGTAGATCTGCTGCACCAGCAGCTGCGGCCGCGCGAGCGCCGGCACGCACTGCGCCAGCAGCCGCAGCAGAAACAGCGCCACCGAGCCGAGCCGGCGCACGCCCTCGATGAGATAACCGTCGCGGCCATTGCTCATGGCTCGTCCGTTTCGAACAGCTGCTCGGCATAGTCGGGCGCCGGGTAGTGAAAGGCCACCGGCCCCTCGGCGCCGCCGGTCATGAACTGGCGCACCACCGCCGAGTCGCTGGCGCGCAGCTCCTGCGGCGTGCCGTGCGCGGCGATGCGCCCGCCCGACAGCAGGTAGCTGTCGTCGGCGATGGTGGCAAGCTCCTGCACGTCGTGCGAGACCACGATGCTGGTGATGCCGAGCGCCTCGTTCATGCGCTTGATGAGTCGCAGGATCATACCGAGGGAGATGGGATCGAGACCGGTGAACGGCTCGTCGTAGATCAGCAGCTCCGGATCCATGACAATGGCGCGCGCCAGCGCCACGCGGCGCGCCATGCCGCCGGAGAGCTCGGCGGGCATCAGCCACGCCGCTCCGCGCAGGCCGACCGCCTGCAGCTTGGTGAGCACCAGCTTGCGGATCAGGGCTTCCGGCAGATCGGTGTGCTCGCGCACCGGGAAAGCGACGTTCTCGAACACATCCATGTCGGTGAGCAGGGCGCCGTTCTGGAACAGCATGCCCATGCGCGTTCGCAGCGCGTAGATCTCCCGCTGACCGGTGGTCGCCAGGTCGCGGCCGAACACCGTCACCCGGCCGCGGTCGGCGAAATTCTGCGCGGTGATCAGCCGCAGCAGCGTGGTCTTGCCGGCGCCGCTCGGACCCATGATGGCGGTAATGCGCCCGCGGCGGGCAGTGAGATCGAGCCCGCTGAAGATCTCGTGGCCGCCGATGGCGTAGTGCACGTCGCGCACCTCGACCACGGCGTCGGCCGGATCGGCCGACGCTGGCTGTGGGTCGCCAGGATTTGTCACGCGCGCGCGGCGGGCGCCTGGGTGCTCAGGCAGCCTGACTCTCCATCTCGGGCGCGTAGCGCCCGGTGGTGGCGAGGCCGTTCAGCCTGGCGCGCCGCGCGAACTCCTGCTGACCGGCGCTGAAGTTCGCCGCCACCCCGCCCCAGGCCTTGAGGGCCGTATCCTGCAGTGCGCGGCCATAGCTGAAAGTGAGCGCCCATGGCAGCGCGCCGCAGCGGTTCATGAGCGACAGGTGCAGCGTCGCCTCGGTGGGCGACTGCCCGCCGGACAGGAACGCGATGCCCGGTACCGCGGGCGGCACGTGACGCTTGAGCACGCGCACCGTCGCCTCCGCGACCGCCTCGGGTCTGGCCCGTTCGGCGGCCTTCTTGCCGGAGATCACCATGTTCGGCTTCAGCACCATCCCCTCGAGCAGCACGCGCTGCTCGAACAGCTGCCGGAACACGCTGTCGAGCACCGCCTCGGTCACTTCGGCGCAGCGCTCGAGCGAGTGCGCGCCATCCATCAGCACCTCGGGCTCGACGATCGGCACGATGTCGTTCTCCTGGCAGAGCGCGGCGTAGCGCGCCAGTGCGTGCGCATTGGCATGCACGGCGAAGGCGCTCGGAATGCCCGGCCCGATGTCGATCACCGCGCGCCACTTGGCGAAGCGCGCACCCAGGCGGTAGTACTCGATGAGCCGCTCGCGCAGTCCGTCGAGTCCCTCGGTGATGGTCTCGCCGGGGAAGCCGGCGAGCGGCTTCGCGCCGGTGTCGACCTTGATCCCGGGAATGATGCCCTGCTTCGCGAGGTAGGCCGGGAACGGCGTGCCGTCCCGAGTCTTCTGACGGACGGTCTCGTCGTAGAGGATGACCCCGCTCACCGACTCGGCCGCGCCCTGCGCGGTGAACAGCATCTCGCGATAGGTGCGGCGATGCTCCTCGGTGGACTCCAGCCGGATGCCGTCGAAGCGCTTCTTGATCGTGCCGGTACTTTCGTCCGCGGCGAGAATGCCTTTCCCCTTGGCCACCATGGCGCCGGCCACCCGTGCGAGCTCACTTGGATTCATGGACTTTCCTTCCGGCGCTTATCGCGGCGCGTGACCGACTGGGCCATGCGCCGCCTTGGGCCAACACTGTGCGATGTGGGCGCGAAAGGATAGCAAATCCGCCCGCCGCTCCGCCGCAGCGACCCCCGGGGGCTTAGCGATCCGCGCCCTGGCCGTAAGCTTCGGACCGGCGGACTTGGCTCCGCCCGCAAACAGTACTAAAATGGTCCCAGTTTTGTGGAGGCCTCCCGATGCTGCGCATCAGCCGCCTGACCGATTACGCCACTGTACTGCTCGCCGCGCTCGCCGGTGATCCGCAGCGCGTGCAGACCGCGGCCGCGCTTGCCGCGCAGACGCATATCGCCGCGCCCACGGTCTGCAAGCTCCTGAAGCAGCTGCAGCGCGCCGGGCTGGTGAGCTCGACGCGCGGCCAGCACGGCGGCTACCAGCTGGCGCGGCCGGCGGCGCAAATCAGCGTCGCGGCGATCCTGGATGCGCTCGAGGGCCCGGTAGCGCTCACCGATTGTGCCGCCGGCCACGGCAACTGTGGGATCGAGGAGACCTGCCGTGTGAGCCGGGTGTGGCAGCGGCTGACCGTGGTGATCCGTCGTGCGCTCTACGACGTGAGTCTCGCGCAGCTCGCCGGGCTCGACAGCGCGCCGGCGCGCCTGCCGGCGCTCGAGCGTGAGATGAAGGCCGCCGCCGGCCGTGCGCCGGGGCGCGTGCAACCATGAGTGAAAGCGCCAAACAGCTCGAATCCCTGATCGCACGGGGCTACCAGCTCGGCTTCGTGACCGACATCGACGCGGACACCGTGCCGCCCGGGCTCGACGAGGACGTGGTGCGGCTCATCTCGCGCAAGAAGCAGGAGCCCGCCTTCCTCACCGAGTGGCGCCTGAAGGCGCTGCGCCACTGGTTCAGCATGAAGGAGCCGCATTGGGCACAGCTGCGGGTGGCGCCGATCGACTACCAGGCGATCTCGTATTACTCCGCGCCGAGGAGCAAGAAGGACGGCCCGCAGACTCTCGCGGACGTCGATCCGAAGCTGCTCGAGACCTACGAGAAGCTCGGGGTGCCGCTGCACGAACGCGCGCGCCTCGCCGGCGTGGCGGTCGATGCGGTGTTCGACAGCGTGTCCGTCGCCACGACCTTCAGGGAGCGCCTGGCCGCCGCCGGCGTGGTGTTTTGTCCGTTCTCGGAGGCGGTGCGCAGCCATCCGCAGCTGATCGAGCAGTACCTCGGCAGCGTGGTGCCAACTTCCGACAATTTCTTCGCGGCCTTGAATTCCGCAGTGTTCTCCGACGGCTCGTTCGTGTACGTCCCGCCCGGCGTGCGCTGCCCGATGGAGCTGTCGACCTATTTTCGCATCAATGCGATGAACACCGGGCAGTTCGAGCGCACGCTGATCATTGCCGCTGCCGGCAGCCAGGTGTCCTACCTGGAAGGGTGCTCGGCACCGATGCGCGACGAGAACCAGCTGCACGCGGCGGTGGTCGAGCTCATTGCGCTCGACGATGCCTACATCAAGTACTCGACGGTGCAGAACTGGTATCCGGGCGACGCCAAGGGGGTCGGCGGCATCTATAACTTCGTGACCAAGCGCGGCGAGTGCCGCGGCCGCAATGCGCACATCTCCTGGACCCAGGTAGAGACCGGATCGGCCATCACCTGGAAGTATCCGAGCTGCGTGCTGCGCGGCGACGGCTCGATCGGCGAGTTCTACTCGGTCGCCACGGTGAACAACTACCAGCAGGCGGATACCGGCACCAAGATGATCCACATCGGCAGGGACACCCGCAGCACCATCATCTCCAAGGGCATCTCCGCCGGCCGCGGTCAGAACACCTACCGCGGGCTGGTCAAGATGCTGCCGAGCGCCCACGGCGCGCGCAACTTCACCCAGTGCGATTCGCTGTTGATGGGCGGGCGTTGCGGCGCGCACACCTTCCCTTATGTCGAGGTGAAGAATCCGACCGCCACGGTCGAGCACGAGGCCAGTACCTCCAGGATCAGCGAGGATCAGCTGTTCTATCTGCTCGCCCGTGGCATCGGCGCGGAGGACGCCGTCAACATGATCGTAAGCGGCTTCTGCAAGTCGGTGTTCCGCGAGCTGCCGATGGAATTCGCGGTGGAGGCGCAAAACCTGCTGGCCGTGAGCCTGGAAGGCGCGGTGGGCTGAGGCTCCGTGCAGGAAATCCGTCATGCTAAGCATCAGCAATCTTTCGGTCAGCGTCGCGGATAAGCAGATCCTCGACGGCCTCAGCCTCGAGGTGGCTGCGGGCGAAGTGCACGCCATCATGGGCCCGAACGGCTCGGGCAAGAGCACGCTCGCCCACGTGCTGGCCGGCCGCCCCGGCTACCAGGTCACCGGCGGCACGGTGCACTACCAGGGCCGCGACCTGCTGGCGATGGCCCCCGAGGAGCGCGCACGCGCCGGCCTGTTCCTCGGCTTCCAGTACCCGGTGGAGATTCCCGGCGTCAACAACGTCTACCTCCTCAAGGCCGCGGTAAACGCGGTGCGTCGGCAGCAGGGACTGCCCGAGGTCGACGCGTTCGAGTTCCTCGGCCTGGTGCGCGAGAAGATGCAGCTGATGCGCATGGACGACAGCTTCCTGTCGCGCGGGGTGAACGAGGGATTCTCGGGCGGCGAAAAGAAACGCAACGAGATCCTGCAGATGCTGGTGCTCGAGCCGCGCCTGGCGATTCTCGACGAGACCGACTCCGGGCTGGACATCGATGCGCTGAAGGTGGTCGCCGCGGGCGTGAACTCGCAGCGCGATCCGCAGCGCTCCTGCGTGGTGGTCACGCACTACCAGCGGCTGCTGGAATACGTCGTGCCCGACTTCGTGCACGTGCTGGTGCGCGGGCGCATCGCCCGCAGCGGCGACCGCTCGCTGGCGCTCGAGCTGGAGCGGCGCGGCTACGACTGGGTGACGGGCGAGGCGGCCTGAAGCGCATGAGCAGCACCCTCACCAACCGCATCGTCGAGGACTACGCCAGCGTGGCGGCCGCGTTGCCCGCTGCCGGCGCCGCGGCGCAGCGGCGGCGCGGCGCCATCGAGGCGCTGCGGGCGGTGGGGCTGCCGGGCGCGCGCGATGAGAACTGGAAATACGCGAACCTGCGCCCGCTCGAGCGGCTGCGCTTCGTGCCGGCCGTGCCCGCGCCGCCGGCGCAGCTGCCGGCCACCGAGCCCGCGCCGCTGCCGGGCTTCGCGCGCTACGTGCTGGTCGATGGCGTGCTCGCCGCGGCGCTGTCCGCGCCGCTCGATGCCACGGCCGCACAGGTGTTTTCCCTGGCAGGCGCGGGCAGCCCGGCGGGCGCGACGCCGGCAGCGGCTGGCGCGCTGGCCCGCCCCTGGCGCGAACTGCAGGGCGATGAGCGCTTCGCGCTGCTGAATGCGGCGTTCGCTACCGACGGGCTCGGCATCCGCGTGGCCGGCGCCAGTTCCCAGCCGGTGCGCATCGAGCTGCTGTTCATCGCCAGCGCCGACCAGCAGGCCGGCGCGTCGTATCCGCGCGTCGAGCTGACACTCGCCGACGGAGCGCACCTGGAGCTGATCGAGCGGCACGTAAGTGCCGGCATGCAGCCGAGCTTCGTCACCAGCGCCGTCACGGTCGACATGGCCCCCCGGGCCACGCTGCAGCACTATCGCCTGCAGGAGCTGAATGCGCACAGCACCCTGTTCGACACCCTCTCCGCCCAGCTGGCGGCGCGCGCGTCCTACCGCCTGCACGGCATCGGCAGCGGCGCGCAGTCGGCGCGCTCGACGCTTATGGTGCACCTCGGCGAGGGCGCGCAGCTGCAGCTCGCGGCGGCCGCCATCGCCGACCGCCAGCAGGTGCTCGACACCTACGCGCTCGTCGAGCACACCGCACCCGACGCACGCACCGTACAGACCTTTCGCGGCATTGCCGCCGGGCGCGCCCGCGTCGGCTTCAACGGCAAGATCGTGGTGCAGCCGGCGGCGCGCGGCAGCGATTCGCAGCAGTCGCTGCGCGGACTGCTGGCCGGAGCCGAGGCTGAGATCGACCTGCGCCCGCAGCTCGAGATCCACACCGACGAGGTGCGCTGCAGCCACGGCGCCACCGCCGGCAAACTGGACGAGAACATGCTGTTCTACCTGCTGTCGCGCGGACTGGATCGCGACAGTGCGCAACGCCTGCTCAAGTGGGCGTTCCTCGAGGACGTGATCGCGCAGGTCGCGTTGCCGGCACTGCGCCGGCAGATCGAGGAACGCCTCGTCGGACGGCTGCGCGACGAGCAACTGCGGGAGTTACTGTGATGGCCGCCAACCTGTCAGCGGCACGCCTGCCCGCGTCCTACGATGCGGCCGCCGTGCGGCGCGATTTTCCGATCCTCGCCACCTCGGTGCGCGGGCACCCGCTCGTCTACCTCGACAGTGCCGCCTCGGCCCAGTGCCCGCTGCCGGTGCTGCAGGCGGTGGAACACTACGTAACCCATTCGCACGCCAACGTGCACCGGGCGGTGCATGCCCTGAGTCAGGCCGCCACTGCGGCGTTCGAGGGGGCACGCGAGCGCGTGCGGCGCTTCATCAACGCGGCTGCGGTGCGCGAGATCATCTTCGTGCGCGGCACCACCGAAGCGATCAACCTGGTGGCGCAGGCCTGGGCGCGCCCGAATCTCGGCCCGGGCGACGAGATCCTCATCAGCGCGCTCGAGCACCACGCCAACATCGTTCCGTGGCAGATGGTCTGCGAGCAGACCGGCTGCACGCTGCGGGTCGCGCCGATCAACCGCCGCGGTGAGCTGGAGCTGCCGCAGTTCCTCGCGCTGCTCAACCCGCGCACCCGCCTGGTCGCGGTGGCGCAGGTCTCCAACGCCCTCGGCACCGTGCTGCCGCTCACGACCATGATTGATGCCGCCCACGCGCACGGCGCGCTGGTGCTGGTCGACGGCGCACAGGCGGTGCCGCACACGCCGGTCGACGTCCGCGCGCTCGGCGCGGACTTCTACGCTTTCTCCGGCCACAAACTCTATGGACCGACGGGCATCGGCGTGCTGTACGGCCGCGAGCGGCTGCTCGCGGCGATGCCGCCCTGGCAGGGAGGCGGGGACATGATCCGCACGGTGTCGTTCGAGAAGACCACCTACAACGATCTGCCGTGGAAGTTCGAAGCCGGCACCCCCAATATCTCCGGCGCCGTCGGTCTCGCCGCGGCGATGGACTACCTCGAGAGCCTCGGGCTCGAGGCGATCGCCGCCCACGAGCAGCAGCTGCTGCAGCTCGCCACCGCCGAGCTCGCACGGCTGCCGGACATCGAGATCATCGGTACCGCGGCCCACAAGGCCGCGGTCCTGTCGTTCACCATGAAGGGCGTGCATCCGCACGATCTCGGCACGATTCTCGATGCGGAGGGGGTGGCGGTGCGCACCGGCCACCACTGCGCCATGCCGGTGATGACGTTTTTCGACGTGCCGGCCACCGCGCGCGCTTCGTTCGGCTGCTACAACACCAGCGACGACGTGGCCAGCCTGGTCGCGGCGCTGCGCCGGGCGCGCGAGGTGTTCAGCTGATGGATCTGCAGGATCTCTACCGCGACGTGATCCTCGATCACAACCGCCGGCCGCGCAATTTCGGCCGCCTCGAGGGCGCCGACGCCAGCGCCGAAGGCCATAACCCGTTGTGCGGCGACCGCCTGTCGCTGTTCGTGCGCATGAACGGCGAGCGCATCGAGGACATCCGCTTCGAAGGGCGTGGCTGCGCCATCTCCACCGCCTCGGCCTCGCTCATGACCGAGGCCGTCAAGGGCAAGCAGCGTGCCGAAGTGCAGCGGCTGTTCGACAAGGTGCACCGCCTGCTCACGCAGAGCGGCTCCGCAGCGGATGCCTCGCTCGGCAAGCTCGCCGCGCTCTCCGGCGTGCGCGAATTCCCGGTGCGCGTCAAGTGCGCGAGCCTCTGCTGGCATACCCTGAATGCAGCGCTCGCCTCCACGGACGCGGCGTCCACAGTCACGACCGAATAGGCGCACCGCAGCATGCGCCGACACGAGAACCAGCCGTTCGTCGTCAACCGCGAAGTGCGTGCGGTGATCGTGCCTGCCGGACAGGAAGTCAAACTCAAGCCGGGCCAGGCCGGGTACATCACCCAGGCACTCGGCGGCAGCTTCACGGTGTACCTCGACGGCAACCTGTTCCGTGTCGCGGGCGAGGACGCTGATGCCATCGGGCAGGAGTCGGTCAAGCCGCCGGAGCTGCCGCCCGGTGCCGGCGAAGAGGACGTGAAGAAGCTTGCCTGGGAGCAGATGCGCACCTGCTACGACCCGGAGATCCCGATCAACATCGTCGATCTCGGGCTGGTATACGCCTGCGAAGTGCAGCAGAACGAAGACGGCACGCGCACGGTGGAGGTGAGCATTACGCTCACCGCACCCGGGTGCGGCATGGGCGACATACTGGTGGATGACGTGCGCGACAAGATCGGCCACATCCCCACCGTGCGCGAAGCGCGCGTTACGCTCACCTTCGACCCGCCCTGGAACCAGAGCATGATGTCCGAGGCGGCGCGCCTGCAGACGGGCATGTTCTGAGCGCAGCCGCGATGAGCTCCGCATGGTTCGATGTCGGCGCCGTCGACGGCGTCAGCGAGACCACGCCGCTGTCAGCGCAGGTCGACGGCGTTGCCGTCATTGTCGTACGCTGCGACGGCACGCTGTACGCCGTAGAAGACCGTTGCACCCACGACGGCGAACCCTTGACACAGGGGCAAGTGGAAAACTGCCAGATCGTCTGTCCACGCCACGGTGCGCATTTCTGCCTGCGCAGCGGCGAGGCGCTGACGCCGCCGGCCTACGAGCCGCTGCGCACCTACGCGGTGCGCGAGCAGGACGGGCGCGTGTTGCTGGAGCTGCCGGGATGAGGCGCGCATGAAACGCCTGACGCTGATGCGGCATGGGGACGCGCGCTGGAAGGATGCGGGCCTTTCAGACCTGGAGCGGCCGCTCAACCGCCGCGGCGTCGGCGCTGCCGAAGCCATGGCGCAGCGCCTGCACGCGCTCGAGCTGGTGCCCGATCTGCTGCTGGTGAGCCCGGCGCGCCGCACCCAGCAGACCGCGGAGATCGTCGCGCGCGAGCTGGCGATCCCGGCCCGCCGCGTGGTCCGCAACGAGGCGTTGTACCTCGCGAGCGCCGCGGACCTGCTGAAGGTCGTGCAGGCGACCGGTCCGCGCGTCGCGCACCTGCTGCTGGTGGCTCACAATCCCGGCCTGTCCGAGCTGCTGCAGCTGCTGGCGCCGGACGGTGAGCGCGGCGGACTCGGTACCGCGGCGGTGTGCTCCATGAGCTTCGAGGTGCCCGCCTGGAACGCGATCGCCGCCGGCGCGGTGCGCGAAGTGCGTTGCGAGAACCCCCCCAAGGGGCTGTTCGGCCTGTTCGGCTGAAGCGGGCCTGACGCGCTGCGCTGAGCCTCAACACTCGGGGACGTTGACTGCGAGTCCGCCCTGCGAGGTCTCCTTGTAGATCGTCGACATGTCGGCGCCGGTCTGGCGCATGGTGGCGATCACCTGGTCTAGCGACACTTTGTGCGAGCCGTCGCCGCGCATGGCGAGCCGCGCCGCGTTGATGGCTTTCACCGACCCCATGGCGTTGCGCTCGATGCAGGGAATCTGCACCAGGCCGGCCACCGGGTCGCAGGTCAGTCCCAGGTTGTGCTCCATGCCGATCTCGGCGGCATTCTCGATCTGCTCGCTGGTCCCCTGCAGCGCGGCTACCAGCCCCGCTGCCGCCATCGAGCAGGCGACACCGACCTCTCCCTGGCAGCCCATCTCGGCTCCGGAGATGGACGCGTTGCGCTTGTAGAGCATCGCCATGGCCGCCGCCACCAGCAGGAAACGGATGATGCCATCGTCGTTCGCGCCGGCTTCGAAGCGGCAGTAGAAGTGCAGCACCGCCGGGACGATGCCGGCGGCGCCGTTGGTCGGCGCGGTCACCACGCGGCCGCCGGCGGCATTCTCCTCGTTGACGGCGAGCGCGTAGGCATTCACCCAGTCCATGACGTCGAGCGGCCCGGGGGCGGCGCTCTCGGTGAGCATGCGATAAAGACGCGGTGCGCGCCGCCGCACCTTGAGCACACCCGGCAGCAGCCCCGTCTGGTGGAAGCCGCGCTGCACACACGCCTGCATCACCGTCCAGAGGTGCAGCAACCTGGCGCGCACCTGCGCTTCCGGAGCGAGTGCGCGCTCGTTGGCCAGTATCAGCTCGTACATCTCCAGGCCGTGCTCGCGGCACAGCGCCAGCAGCTCGGCACCGGAGTTGAACGGATACGGCGGCGCGGGGTGGGCATGAGCCTCGGCCGCCTCGCTGTCGTTGCCACGTACGATGAAGCCGCCGCCGATCGAGTAGTACTCCTCCTCGCGCAGCACCCGCCGGTCGGCGGCGAGCGCGGTGAAACGCATGCCGTTGGAATGGCGCGGCAGCCGCTCGTGCTGCATGAACAGCAGCTGCATCGGCTCGTCGAATGCGATCTCGTGCGTGCCCAGCAGCCGCAGCCGGCCGCTCGAGCGGATGCGCGCCAGTGTCGGCTCGATGCTGTCGGGATCGACCGTTTCCGGCTGCGCGCCCTCGAGACCGACGAGCACCGCGCGATCGGTGCCATGGCCGGCGCCGGTGAGCGCAAGCGAACCGTACAGGCGCACCGCGATCTCGCCGGTCGCCTCGAGCAGCCCGTCGCGCTGTAGGCCGAGCGCGAACTCGCGCGCCGCGCGCATCGGCCCCATGGTGTGCGAGCTCGACGGACCGATGCCGACCTTGAAAATGTCAAAAACGCTCAGACTCATGACTTGCAACCTTGCCAGCGGTGCGCACAGCGGCCTGAGCGCCGCCGCAGGGGATGGGTGGGGTCTCGACCGGCAGTCTGCAACCCTCCTCCGGCGCCGACATGCTTTGCGGCGACCTCCGGGGACTCAAAAGCGACGCTGGCTAGTATAATTGTGCCGCATGGACGAGACGTTCATCGAGCGGTTGCGCGGCGAGCTGGTCGCGCTGCGCACCCAGGGATTGTACAAGAGCGAGCGCGTGCTCGCCGGACCGCAAGGCGGCGTGGTACGCGCCGGCGAGCGCGAGGTCATCAATCTCTGCGCCAACAACTACCTCGGCCTTGCCAACCACCCGGGGGTGCGCGCCGCCGCGCAGCGCGCGCTCGCGGAGTACGGCTACGGCATGGCCTCGGTGCGCTTCATCTGCGGCACGCAGCAGACCCACAAGGCGCTCGAGCAGCGCCTGGCGCGCTTCCTCGGCACCGAGGACGTCATCCTGTATTCGTCGTGCTTCGACGCCAACGGCGGCCTGTTCGAGACGCTGCTGGATGAGCGCGACGCGGTCATCTCCGACGCACTCAACCACGCGAGCATCATCGACGGCATCCGGCTGTGCAAGGCGCAGCGCCTGCGCTATGCCAACAGCGACATGGACGAGCTCGAGAACTGCCTGCGCGAGACCCAGGGCGCGCGCACCCGCCTGATTGCCACCGACGGGGTGTTCTCGATGGACGGCTTCATCGCGAAGCTGCGCGAGGTCTGCGAGCTGGCCGAGCGCTACCGGGCGCTCGTCATGGTGGACGACTCGCACGCCACCGGTTTCATGGGGCCGGGCGGGCGCGGCACGCCGGAGCACTGCGGCGTGGCAGCGCGGGTCGACATCCTCACCGGCACTCTCGGTAAGGCACTCGGCGGCGCCAGCGGCGGCTACGTCGCGGCACGGCGCGAGGTGGTCGAGTGGCTGCGGCAGCGCTCGCGTCCCTACCTGTTCTCCAACAGCATTCCGCCGGTCGTGGCCGCGGCGAGCCTCGCGGTACTTGAGCTGCTCGAGCATACTCCGGAGCTGCGGCGGCAGTTGTTCGACAACACGAGCTTCTTCCGCGCCGAGCTCACGCGCGCGGGCTTCGATCTCAAACCCGGCGAGCACCCCATCATCCCGGTGATGCTCGGCGATGCCACGCTGGCCGGCCGCATGGCCGATGCGCTGCTCGAACAGGGTGTGTACGTCATCGGCTTCTCCTACCCGGTGGTGCCGAAGGGGCAGGCGCGCATCCGCACCCAGATGTCCGCGGCCCTGACGCGCGAGCAGCTCGAGCGGGCGGTCGCGGCCTTCACCCGCGTCGGGCGCGAGCTCGGCGTGCTTCGCTGACGCGGCGCGCACCTTCCAAAAGCCCCGCCCTGCCCTGATCAAAAGGAACACTATGAAAGCACTGGTGAAAGAGCGGGCAGCGCCCGGGATCTGGCTCAGCGATATCCCCGAGCCGAAGGTCGGCCCCAACGACGTGCTCATCGAGATCGCCAAGACCGCCATCTGCGGCACCGACATGCACATCTACAAGTGGGATGCGTGGGCGCAGAAGACCATTCCAGTGCCGATGGCGGTAGGTCATGAGTATTGCGGGCGTATCGTCGAAACCGGCTCCGAGGTGCGCGGCCTGAAGACCGGCGACCGCGTCTCGGGCGAGGGGCACATCACCTGCGGCTACTGCCGCAACTGCCGCGCCGGACGGCGCCACCTGTGCCGCAACACGGTCGGCGTCGGGGTGAACCGCCCGGGAGCCTTTGCGCAGTACCTGGCGATCCCCGCCGCGAACACCTTCAAGCTCCCCGACTCGATTGCCGACGACATCGCCGCCATCCTCGATCCGTTCGGCAATGCCACGCATAGCGCGCTCGCCTTCAACATGGTGGGCGAGGACGTGCTGATCACCGGCGCGGGCCCGATCGGCATCATGGCGACCGCGGTGGCGCGCTTCACCGGCGCGCGCCACGTGGTCGTCACCGACGTCAACGACTACCGTCTCGAGCTGGCACGCCGCATGGGCGCCTCGCGTGCCATCAACGTGCAGCGCGAGTCGCTCGACCAGACGATGAAGGATCTGGGCATGCAGGAGGGGTTCGACGTCGGACTGGAGATGTCGGGCAACCCGGCCGCCTTCCGGGAGATGCTGCGCACCATGCATCACGGCGGCTCGATCGCCATCCTCGGCATACCGCCGGAGGAGACCGCGATCGACTGGAATCAGGTGATCTTCAAGGGCCTGACGCTCAAGGGCATCTACGGGCGCGAGATGTTCGAGACCTGGTACAAAATGGCCAGCCTGCTGCAGAGCGGGCTGAAGCTCGATCCCATCATCACCCACCACTTCCCGGTGCAGGAGTACCTGCAGGGCTTCGAGACCATGGGCTCGGGCAAGTCGGGCAAGGTGATACTCGACTGGTCGACGCTGTAGCAGCGCCAGCGCGCGGCGCTGCCCGCACGCCCCGCAAGCCGAAGGCGCTACTGCGCCTCGCAGAAGCAGTAGGCGTACAGGCGGTTGGGAACGCTCAAGCGCGCCAGGCGCTGCGCGGCGCGCGCCACCGGATCGAGCCGCTGCGCCAGCTGTGCCAGTGCGTCCTCCCCGGGGCTGCGACTGTGCAGCAGACTCACCAGGCGCGAGCGCAGCTGCATCGCCAGCTGTTGTGCCCAGGTGAGCTCGGGCTCGATGAACTCCGCGGCGTAGTCGGTGAGCTTGGCGCGGCGCGCGGCGGCCTTCAGCGCGTCGTTGAAGGAGCCGAGCTGGTCCACCAGCCCCAGCCGGCGCGCATCGCTGCCGGCCCACACATGACCCTGGGCGATGGTGTCGATCTGTTCGCGCGTCTTGCCACGACCGGCGGCGACGCGCTCGAGAAACTCGTCGTAGCCGCGGGAGATCTGTGATTGCAGCAGCACCCGCGCTTCCTCGCCGAGCGGCCGGTCGATGCGCAGCTGTCCGGAGAGCGGCGTAGTGCCGACCCCGTCCACGCTGACGCCGAGCTTGCCGAGGGTGCGGTCGACGGTCGGGATGATGGCGAAGATGCCGATCGAACCGGTGAGCGTCGCCGGATTCGCCCAGATCTCGTCGGCCGGGGCGGAAATATAGTAGCCGCCGGAAGCGGCGTAGCCGCTCATCGACACCACCAGCGGCTTGCCCGCGGCGCGCAGCGCCTGCAGCTCGCGGTAGATCTCCTCGGAGGCCATGACGCTGCCGCCCGGGCTGTCGACCCGCAGCACCAGCGCCTTCACCGTCTTGTCGAGGCGCGCCTGGCGGATGAGCCGCGCCGTGGAATCTCCGCCGATCGTGCCCGGCGGCTGTTCGCCGTCGAGAATCTCCCCTGACGCCACGATCACGCCGATGCGCGGCTTGCCGCCGGCGTAGAGCTTCTTCTGCTGCCGCGCGTAGCGCGCGTAATCATCGGCGAACACGGCGCGGAACGAGCCGCTCGACTCATCGGCACCCACCAGGCCGACCAGCCTTTGTTCGACCTGCTGGCGCGTCTTCACCGCGGTGACCAGCGCTGCCTGCAGCGCCACCTGCGGCGCATTACCGCCGGCGGCCGGCACGGTCGTCGCCAGCGTCTCGGCATAGCGACGCAGCGCATCGGGCGGCAGGTGGCGCACCCGCGTTACGGCGTCCTGGTAGCTGCTCCACATCGCCGTGAGGTAGCCGCGACTCTCTTCGCGGTCCTCCGCCGACATGTTGGTGCGGGTGTAGGTCTCGACCGCGCTCTTGTAGGCGCCGACGCGAAACACATTGATGTCCACGCCGAGCTTGTCCAGCGCATCCTTCAGGTAGGTACGATAGCGGTCGTAGCCATCGATCAGCACGAAGCCCATCGGGTCCAGATAGATCTCGTCCGCCTGGGCCGCGAGGTAGTAGCGCTCCTGGGTGAGCTCGGTGCCGTAAGCGATCACCTTCTTGCCGCTGGCGCGGAACTCGCGCAACGCGCCGGCGAGCTCGGCGAGCGTCGGCTGCGTGGCGCTGTCGAGCTTCTCGAGGTCGAGCGCCACCGCCTGGATGCGCGGATCGCCCGCGGCCGCGTGCAGCGCATCGGTCAGATCCCACAGCAGCGTCTCCGCGTGCTCCTCGCCGCGCGCTTCCTGCAGCACGCGCGCGATCGGCTCGCCGGAGAGCTGCTCCACCAGGCGCCCTTCCGGGGCGATCAGCAGCGCCGCGCGCCCCGGTATGCGCGGCACGCTGCCGCGCAGCACGCCGACGAGCACGCCCAGGATCACCAGCAGCAGCAGCAGGTGCAGCACCCGCCGCAGACCGTCGAGAGCACGCCACAGGCCGGAGAAGAACGAGCGGAAAGTCATGCTTACGTCCGCAAGTAAGCTAGATCTTTTCCTCGATGCGCGCGGCCTTGCCGGACAGGTCGCGCAGGTAGTACAGCTTCGCGCGCCGCACACTGCCGCGGCGCTTGACGGTGATGTCGCTGATGGCCGGGCTGTAGGTCTGGAATACCCGCTCGACTCCCTCGCCGTGGGAGATCTTGCGCACGGTAAATGAAGAGTTCAGACCACGGTTGCTGCGGGCGATCACCACGCCCTCGTAGGCCTGCACGCGCTCGCGGTCGCCTTCGACCACTTTCACCTGCACGACCACGGTGTCGCCGGGCCGAAATTCCGGCACGGTGCGGGTCATGCGCTGCTTGTCGATTTCCTGGATTATCTTGCTCATGTTCGTTCACCTCGATCTTGCTCTGCGGCGCTCATCGCGCCGCCATCCTGCAACTCCTGCAGCGCGCGCCGCACCTCGGGGGAGAGCGGTGCGCGCGCCAGCATCTCGGGCCGGCGCGTGAGTGTACGCTGCACCGCGCGCGCCAGCCGCCAGCGCCGGATCGCCGCGTGGTCACCGGACAGCAGTACCGGCGGCACGGGGCGACCCTCGAAAACTTCCGGCCGCGTGTAGTGTGGCCAGTCGAGCAGTCCCTGCGCGAACGAGTCCTCCGCGCTCGAGCGCTCATCGCCCAGCGCCCCGGGCAGCAGCCGCGCGAGCGCTTCGATCACGATCAACGCCGGCAGCTCGCCACCGGATAGCACGTAATCACCCACCGACAGCTCCCGGTCGATGCCGAGCTCGACGACGCGCTCGTCAACTCCCTCGTACCGCCCGGCCACCAGCAGCAGCCCGGGCAGCGAGGCCAGCTCACGCGCCTGTTGCTGGTCGAACGGCACACCCTGCGCCGACAGGTACACCCGCGGACTGGCCGCCGGGAGCCGTGCCTGCGCTGCACGGATCGCAGCCAGCAGCGGGCCCGGCTTCATCACCATTCCCGGTCCGCCGCCGTACGGGCGGTCATCGACGCTGCGATGTACGTCCGCCGTGTGCGCGCGCGGATCCTCAGTGCCGACCTGCAACAGGCCGCGCCCGAGGGCGCGGCCCACGATACCAAACTCGAGTGCTCCCGCGATCATGGGCGGGAACAGCGTCACCACCTCGATCTTCATGGAGCCTTCTATTCCAGCTCCGCCGGCCAGTCCACCACAATCTGGCGCGCGGCGAGGTCCACGCGGCGCAGGTGCCGCGGCGCCGCCGGCACCCAGTGCTCCTGCCCATGCGGCGCCCTCGTCACCATGAGCGCACCGGCCGGACCCTCCACGAAGTGGCTCACGAGACCCAGGTCCGCCCCCTCGAGATTACGGACCGCAAAGCCCAGCAGGTCCGCCTGGTAGAACTGGCGCTCCGGCAGCTCCGGCAACGCGCTACGCTCGACCTCGACCACCGCACCCGAGAGCGCGGCGGCGGCGGCGCGTCCCGCGACTCCTTCGAGCAGAGCGACCAGCGCCCTGGCATGGGTGCGAGCCTGCAACACGCGCCGGCGGCTGCGCTCGCCGCTGGCGAGCCTGAGCACCCACTGGCGGTACTCGAGCAGGCGCTGCGGCGGGTCGGTATGTGATTCGACGTGCAGCCAGCCTCGCACGCCGTAGGGTGCGCCCACGCGCCCCATCTCAACCCATACCACGGCCGCATCGCTCACAGTGCACCGCAGGTGCGTGCCCGCGCGGCCCGCGCGAGTCCTAGGCCGTCGCTTGCTTCCGGTAGGAAGCCACCAGGGTCCGGACCCGGTCGGAAGGCTGCGCGCCCTTGCCAACCCAGTAGTCGATGCGCGGCAGATCGAGCTTGAGCTTCTGCTCGCCGCGGCGCGCGATCGGATTGAAGAACCCCACGTGCTCGAGGCTCGGACCGCCCTGGCGCTTGCGGCTGTCGGTCACCACGACGTGATAGAAGGGCTGGTTGGTCGCTCCACGCCGCGTCAGGCGAATCGTTACCATGGTCGTATCGCTCGTTTAAGGTGTCGGGCGCTTGCGTGGGCCGCCCAAAAAGAGCGCGGATTCTACGCAACACCCGAATCCTGCGCCAGTTTTTCCGCTGTGCTGGCGGGATGGCCCGCCCTTTCCGCCCCTTTTTAGCGTCGGGGGAAGCCCGGTGGCATGCCACCCTTCAAGGCTCCCATGAGCCCGCGCAGGCGGCCGCCCTTCATGCTTTTCATGACCCGCTGCATCTCGAGGAACTGCTTGAGCAGCCGGTTGACGTCCTGCACCTGCATGCCCGAGCCGGCGGCAATGCGCCGCCGGCGCGAACCGTCGATGAGGGCGGGGTTACGCCGCTCGCGCGGGGTCATGGAATTGATGATCGCAATCTGGCGTCGCAGCTCCCGGTCGCCCTGCTCGGAAGACAGGGCGGCCCTGCCGGCCGCCGCGCCGGGAAGCTTGTCGAGCAGTGCCCCTACCCCACCCATGTTCTGCAGCTGCTCGAGCTGGCTCCTGAGATCGCTCATGTCGAAGCCCTTGCCCTTGACCACCTTACGGGCGAGGCGCTGCGCTTCCGCCTGGTCGACGCGGGCGTGGACCTGCTCGACCAGGCTCACCACATCGCCCATGCCGAGGATGCGCGAGGCCATGCGCGCCGGATCGAACAGCTCGAGCGCCTCGGTCTTCTCCCCCATACCGATGAAGACGATCGGCTTGCCGGTCACCTGGCGCACCGACAGCGCGGCGCCGCCGCGCGCATCGCCGTCCGCCTTGGCGAGGATGATGCCGGTGAGATCGAGCGCTGCACCAAAAGCGCGCGCCGCATTCACCGCATCCTGGCCGGCCATGGCATCGACCACGAACAGCCGCTCGGCGGCGCCGATGCCGGCATCGATGGCGCGCACCTCGGCCATCAGGGCCTCGTCCACGTGCAGGCGTCCGGCCGTGTCGACGATCAGCACATCGAACACACCGCTTCTGGCGCGTGCCAGCGCCGCGTGCGCGATCGCCTGCGGCGACTCGCCGCCGGGTGCCGGGAAATACTCGGCATGCACCTGGGCCGCCAGGCGCTCGAGCTGCAGCATGGCGGCGGGGCGGCGCACGTCGGTGCTCGCGAGCAGCACGCGTTTGCGCTCGCGCTCGATGAGCCAGCGCGCGAGCTTTGCGGCCGTGGTGGTCTTGCCGGCCCCCTGCAGTCCGGCGAGCAGCAGCACGGCGGGCGGAGCGGCGTGCAGCTTCCAGGGCGAGCTCGTCCCACCCATGAGTTCCACCAGCTCGGCATGCAGGATGCCGATGAACGCCTGGCCGGGGGTGAGGCTCGAGAGCACCTCGGCGCCCAGCGCCTTCGCCTTGACGGACTCGATGAACGTCTTCACCACCGGCAGCGCCACGTCCGCCTCGAGCAGCGCGACGCGCGCCGCACGCAGCGTCTCGGCGACGTTGTCCTCGGTGATGCGGCCGCGCCCGCGCAGATTCTCGAGGGCGCGCGACAGTTGCGCGGTCAGGGTGTCGAACATAGCCATGGATTATAGGGCCTTGGATTAACAGGTCCCGGAGCTTCTATGCTTAGCGGGCCCTCCCCTAAGCAGGAAGTGCCGCCTTGAACCTCGCTTCGACCACTCCGCTGCTGCTGGCGCTGCTCGTGCTGCTGCTCATCGTCGCCTTCTCCTCGGGCACCGAGGTGGCGATGCTCTCGGTGAACCGCTACCGCATCCGCCACCTCGCACAGGCGGGCTCGGGCACGGCGCGCACGCTCGAGCGGCTGCTGCAGAAGCCCGACGACTGGCTGGGGGCGAATCTGGTGATCCTCGCCGCCGCCAGCACCTTCGCTTCCGCGATCGCCACCATCCTCGCGCAGCGCACCGGCTACTTCTATGCGGTGCCGCTGGCGGTCGGGTTGCTGACCATCGTCGTAATCGTCTTCTGCGAGCTGGCACCGAAGATCTATGCTGCCAGCAACGCCGAAGGCGTGGCGCTGCACGCCACCCGCATCTACCGCGTGCTGGTGCTGGTCACGCGCCCGGCGCTGTGGCTCACCAACTCCCTCGCCTACGGCTTTCTGAGTCTGTTCGGCGTGGGGCGCACTTCGCGCGGCACGCAGACGCTCAGCGCCGAGGAGCTGCGCACGGTGGTCGCCGAGGCGGCACCGGTCATCCCGGCGCGCCACCGCGAGATGCTGCTGTCGATTCTCGATCTCGGGCGCATGACGGTGGGCGACGTCATGGTGCCACGGCAGGAGATCGCCGGTATCGACGTCAACGAGAGCTGGGAGGACATCCTCGACCTGTTGCGGCAGACGCCGCACACGCGGCTGCCGGTGTACGAGGGCGAGCTCGATAATCTCATCGGCGTGCTGTACATGAAGCGCGTGGCGAACGAGCTGGTGCGCGGCACGCTCAGCCGCGAGCGGCTGCTGGAGCTGGCGCGCAGCCGCGAGCCGTATTTCGTGCCCGAGGGCACCGCGCTCAACGTGCAGCTCGGCTATTTTCAGCGCAACCGCCGCCGCTTCGCGTTCGTGGTCAATGAGTACGGCGGCATCGAGGGCCTGGTCACGATCGAGGACATCCTCGAGGAGATCGTCGGCGAGTTCACCACCGATCCGGCCACCGTGACGCACAAGGACGTGCATATCGAGCGCCCCGGAGTGTTCATCGTCAATGCCAGCGTCACGCTGCGCGCGCTGAACCGCGCGCTGGGGTGGCAGCTGCCCACCGGCGGCCCGAAGACCGTGAACGGCCTGCTGCTCGAGCACCTGGAGACCATTCCCGACAGCGGCACGATGGTGCGGGTCGGCCACTATGAGTTCGAGGTGCTGCAGATCGCGGATAACGCCATCCGCACCGTCCGGGTGCGCACCGCGGGGCTGCCCACGCCTGCCTGAGGGCTCAGGCGCCGCCAGCCAGCGCCGCTTCGAGCGCCTCCGCGAGGCGCGCTACCGCGACCACCTTGAGGGCCGCGCCGGTGCGGCGCGGCGCATTGCCGTGCGGCACCACCGCGACCTTGAATCCCTGCGCCTGCGCTTCGCGCAGCCGCTCGTCCCCGTAGGCCACCGGGCGCACCTCGCCGGTGAGGCCGATCTCGCCGAAAGCCACCACGTGCGCCGGGACTGCGCGCCCGGCAAGGCTGGAGGCCAGCGCGATCAGCACCGGCAGATCCCAGGCGGTCTCGCAGATCTCGATACCGCCCACGACGTTCACGAACACGTCGTGCTCCTGCAGCGACACCTGCGCGTGCCGGTTCACCGCCGCGAGCAGCATCGCCAGGCGGTTGGCATCGAGCCCCTGCGCGATGCGCCGCGGTGCACCAAAACGCATGCGATCCACCAGCGCCTGCAGCTCGATCAGCAGCGGCCGGCCGCCGTCGCGCGTCACGGTGACGATGCTGCCCGGCGCCGGCTCGGCCGGTCGCGACAGGAACATCGCGGCGGGGTTGCGCACTTCCCGCAACCCGGCGGCGGTCATGGCGAAGAAGCCGAGCTCGTTCACCGCCCCGAAGCGGTTCTTGGTGGCCCGCACGATGCGATAGCGGCTGCCGGCCTCGCTGCCGAAGTACAGCACCGTGTCGACCAGGTGCTCGAGCAGCCGCGGGCCGGCGATGGTGCCCTCCTTGGTGAGGTGGCCGATGATGATGACCGCCGTGCCGCTCGACTTGGCGAAACGCACCAGCGCCGCGGTGCACTCGCGCAGCTGCGAGATAGCGCCGGCCGCAGGTCCCGCAGCCCCCGACTGCACCGTCTGGATCGAGTCGATCACCAACACCGCCGCCGCAACTTCCGCGGCGAGCTCCAGGATCGCCGGCAGCTCCGTCTCCGCGGCCAGACGCAGCCCCGCGGCGCTGAGCGCCAGGCGCTGCGCCCGCAGGCTCACCTGGGCCACCGATTCCTCGCCGCTCGCGTAGAGCACCGGCTGCGTGGTGCCCACGTGCGCGGCCAGCTGCAGCAGCAGCGTCGACTTGCCGATGCCAGGCTCACCCCCCAGCAGCGTGACCGACCCCGGCACCAGGCCGCCTCCGAGCACCCGGTCCAGTTCGGCGGTGCCGCTCGGTACGCGCGCGGCGGCGACCGCTGACTGCACCCCGCTCGCGAGGCTAACGGCTGCGGCCGGGGCGGCCCGGACGGACGGCGCGCTGCGCTGGGCGAGCGAATTCCACTCGCCGCACAGCGGGCACTGGCCCTGCCACTTGAGGGTTTCACCCCCGCAGGAGCCGCAGACGAACAGAGGATTCGGGCGTGCCATCGAATGCGCCTTCGGTCGACTTTCAGCTAGGATTCGCCGCCGGGGTGGGCTCGAAAGGCGTCTTTTGTGACCAAGGCCTCTGGGAGCCCCCCCCGGCGATGCTAGCTTATGCCAGCTCGAATCGGGGACGGGAAAGTGACGCGTATCACAATCGGCAGACCAGCGGCGGGTCAGGGCGCAGCATGAGCTTGCGAAACAAGCTGCGCTTCGTAGGACTCTCCGACACCGGCAAGGTGCGCGAGCACAACGAGGATACGATCGCCCTCGACGCGGACATCGGCCTGCTGGTGCTGGCCGACGGCATGGGCGGATACAACGCGGGCGAGGTCGCGAGCGGCATCGCCGTGAAGACCATCGTCAACCTGGTGCGGGAGCACGTGGAGCGCGAGGACCTGTCGATCGCGGATCATGCCTCGGGACTGTCCCGTTGCAACATCATCCTGCGCGACGCCATCAGCCGGGCGAACAAGATCATCTATCAGACCGCACACACCCAGGCACAGTGCGAAGGCATGGGCACGACGGTGGTCGCGGCGCTGTTCTTCGACAACAAGGTCACCATTGCTCACGTGGGCGACTCACGCCTGTATCGCCAGCGCGGTGACAAGTTCGAGCAGGTGACCATGGACCACTCGCTGCTGCAGGAGCTCGTCGACCGGGGGTTCTACTCCGCCGAAGAGGCGCAGCGCGCCGCGAATAAGAACTACGTCACACGGGCGCTGGGCGTGGAGCCCAATGTGGAGGTGGAGATCCAGGAGGTGCCGGTAAGCAAGGGCGAGGTGTTCATCCTGTGCTCGGACGGCCTTTCGGATATGGTCGAGGACGAAGATATTCATTTAACCATAAACACCTTTGGTGCTAATCTGGATACGGTCGCCAAGCAATTGATTCAACTGGCCAATGACAATGGGGGGCGCGACAACGTCTCGGTCGTCATGGCGCACATCGTCGATGCTTTCCCGGCGCGCACGAAGATTTTCGACAAGATCCTGGGTTGGTTCGGCTGATACCTGAGTAGAGGCAGAAGCACATGGCAAGGTTGGTCTTGAGCCTGGACGGCCAGGTGATGGCGGAATACAACATGAACAAGGAGCGCTACACCATCGGGCGTCTCCCTGACAACGACATCCGCATCGACAATGCCGCCGTCAGCGGTCACCACTCGCTGATCATCAACATCCTCAACGATTCGTTCCTCGAGGATCTAAACAGCACCAACGGCACCTACGTCAACGGCAAGCTCATCAAGAAGCATGCGATGCAGCACGGCGACGTGATCACCGTCGGCCACCACCAGCTGCGCTTCGTCGAGGACGACGAGCAGCAGGACGAGTTCGAGAAGACCATGGTGATCCAGCCCTCCGCCCGCCCGGTGGAGAAGGTGCGCGTCGCGGCCGAGGTGGCCGAGAAGGCCGGCGGCAACCTCGGGGCCACCGGGCGCACGCGCGCACTCGCCGAAGGCGCCGCGGCGCTGAAGAAGGCGAAGCTGCAGGTGCTCTCGGGCGCCTTCGCCGGTCGCGAGGTCGAGCTCAGCAAGGCGCTCACCACGCTCGGGCGCCCCGGCGTGCAGGTGGCCGCGATCACGCGGCGCTCCGAGGCCTATTACATCGTGCACGTCGACAGCGGCAAGGAGAACGACTTTCCGCTGCTGAACGGCACCCCGATCGGGGCGCAGGCGACCAGGCTGAACGACAACGACGTCATCCAGCTCGCCGGCGTCAAGATGGGATTCTTCGTCAACTAGAAGACGACACAGGCCGGTGGCGCGGTGCACGCCGCGCCGCTTCAGCGCAGCTCCAGCGGCACGCGCTGGCTGACGCTGCAGAGCAGCTCGTACGGCACGGTGCCGGCGTGGCGCGCCACCTCCTCGACCGGAAGTCCTGCACCCCACAGGACGACGTCGCTGCCGACGTGCACCGGTGGCAGCTCGGTGACGTCGACCGCGATCATATCCATCGACACCCGCCCGACCAGCGGCGCCCGCCGTGCTTCGATCAGCACCGGCGTGCCGCTCGCGCAGCTGCGGTGCACGCCATCGCCATAGCCGGCCGCCACGATGGCGATGAGCGAGTCGCGCCGCGCGATCCAGGCGCCGCCGTAACCAACGGCCTCACCGCGCGGTACGCGCCGCACCGCAATCACCGAGCTGGTCAGGGTCATGACCGGTTGCAGCCCCAGCTGCGTGGCGGAGCGGTCTTCGAACGGGGAAGCACCATAGAGCGCCAGGCCCGGACGCACCCAGTGGCAGCCGGTGGGTACATCCCCCAGCAGTCCCGCGGAGTTGGCGATGCTCAGCTCGCACTCCAGTACGCCGCTCACGGCGCGAAAACGCTGCAGCTGCGCCCGCGTCACCTCGTCGTCGCGTTCGTTGGCGCACGCCAGGTGCGTCATCAGGCGCAGCTCGCGCGGCGCCAGGCGGCGGATGCGCGCGAGCGCCGCGGCGGCGTCCGCCGTGGCAAATCCCAGCCGGTTCATGCCGGTATCGACCTTCATCCACAGCGCGAAGCGCTGGGCCGCAGCCGCTCTCTCCAGCAGCTCGATCTGCAGCCGATCGTGCACCACCAGGTCCAGCCGCTCGTCCGCGGCATCCTCGAGCTGCGCGGGGGTGAAGACGCCCTCGAGCAGCACGATGCGCCCGCCGACTCCGGCGGCGCGCAGCGCCAGCCCCTCCTCGAGGCGCGCCACCGCGAGCGCGTCGGCGTCCTCCACCGCGAGCGCGGTGCTCGCCAGCCCGTGGCCGTAGGCATTGGCCTTCACCACCGCAATGACCCTGGCGCGCCCGGCGCGGGCACGGATGACGCTCAGATTGTGGCGCAGCGCATGTTTGTCGATGACGGCCCGGATGAGCCGGCTCACCGCAACACGCCTTCCGCGTAGGAGTCGGAAATGTAGTTGAGGAAGCGGGTGTACTGGCCCTGGAAGGTCAGCAGGAACTGACCGGTCTCGCCGTTGCGATGCTTGACGAGATCGATCTCCGCGATGCCCTTGCGGGTGGTGTTGCGGTCGTAAACTTCCTCGCGGTAGATGAGCAGGATCATGTCGCTATCCTGTTCCAGCGAGCCGCTGTTATGCGACACGACTCCGTCGGCAAGCCAGCTGGCCGTACCGGGAACCGTCAGATCAAAGACGTCTTCCTCGCCATCGGGAGTGGCAGCAACTACGCGGTCCCAGAAGAGATCCGCAGATGCCCACTGCAGGAGCTCGGAGGACTGCAGCGGTTGCGCGTAACTCGCCGTTTGCGGCCGGCCGGGACCGGCCGTACCCCGCATGCGCACCATGGCGCGCGCACCTGTGCCGCCGGCGCTCATCTCGGAGCGCACGCTGGCAAACGCTTCGAGCGGCAAAACATCGAGGTTGGTGTTCGCGCGCACCTCGGACAGCGCCGCCGCCAGGCAGTTCGCCGGTTCCCGCCGCGGGCCAAAGGCTCCGACTTCCCGCAAGAAGGTCCGCTGAGCCTCGCAGCCGCTGACGACGACCATATAAATCGCGCGGTAGTTGCCGGACTTCACCGTATGAATGCGCGCCACGATACTGAGTCGCAGCAATAACGCCGCGACATCATCTGCCAGGCGACGGCTGCAGGTTGTGAAGGTGACGCCGTGGCCGCCGCCCCGCGGCTCGGTGTTGCGGACCGCGATGGTACCCTCGGTCGCCCAGAGGTGACGCAGCAGCAGCGCAATCTGATTCTGCGGCAGGGAAAAGACCGCGGGGGGCAGGTGCTTCTGGTGAGAGCGCTGGCCGAAGATGCCAAGGTCCTTCAGCCACTTGCCCACTCCGAACGGCGACCAGCGGTTGCCGTTGCCAGTGATGAGCAGCTGGTGCCAGTTACCCACGCCTTCGTAGCGGGTGACGCGGCAGCCGAACATCTCGGCGGCGCCACGCACCGCGGCACTGTTCTCTTCGGACGCGGTGGTGTAACGCAGCGGCTGGTGCGTCGGGTAGCTGCCGTCACCCACCAGGTGCGCGAGCAGCACGACCCAGTGGTCGGGCCAGCCTTGCGGCTCTGCCGGCTCGGGCAGGCGAGCGGCGAGCGCAAGCCGATCGCCCACCTTGAGGTCAGCGACGTTCGTCCAGCCGGCCCCCGCCAACAACCGGTGCTCAGCCGTGGTGCGGATCGCACGGCCGCTGGCAAGCTGCACTTTCACTATCGGCCGTCGTCCGACTTTCCAGACCTTAGCGGCGCGCGCGCACACCAGACGCTGCTGCTCATCGACCGACCATACTTCCGGCGCGGAGCCCGCGAGCTCGGCAATCGGCACACGACGTCCGTCGCTGAGGCATACCAGGGTATCCCCGGTGACGCACTCGCGAAGATCCGACATCACCGGCTTCTTGTGCTCGCGCTGCTCGACCGCGCGATTCAGCTGCGACAGCGCGATCACCGGTACCTGCAGCTCCTTCGCCAGCGCCTTGAGGCCCCGCGAGATCTCGGCGATCTCGGTGGCGCGATTCTCCTTCGTGCCCGGCACCTGCATCAGCTGCAGGTAGTCCACGACGATCAGATTCAGCCCGTGCTCGCGCTTGATCCGCCGGGCACGTGCGCGCAGCTCGGTCGGGTTCAGCGCCGGGGTCTCATCGACGAAGATCTTTGCTTCCGAGAGCTGGCTGGTGGCGCCGGTGATGCGCACCCAGTCCTCGTCGGAGATCTTGCCGCTGCGCAGGCTGTTCAGCGGCACGCCGCCGATCGAGGAGAGCATGCGCGTGATCACCTGCTCGGAGGGCATCTCCATGCTGAAGATCGCCACCGAGGCGCGCGTGCCCGGATGTACCGCGGCGTACTCCGCCATGTTCACGGCGAGCGTGGTCTTGCCCATGGACGGGCGGCCGGCGACGATGATCAGATCCCCGGGGCGCAGCCCGCCGGTGATCTTGTCAAGATCGGTGAAGCCGGTAGGCAGGCCGCGCAGCTTGTCCGGGTTGTTGTGCCACTCGTCGATCTGGTCGATGACCTCGGGCAGCAGCGTGCGCACCGCCACCGCGCCCTCGCGCCGGCGGAAGCTGCCCTCGGCGATCTCGAACACCCGCTGCTCGGCGCGGTCGACCAGCTCGCGCGCGGTTTCGCCCTCGCTCTTGAAGGCTGCCGCGGCGATTTCATTGCCGGCGCGGATCAGCTGCCGCAGCAGCGAGCGCTCGCGCACGATATCGGCGTAAGCGCGCACGTTGGTGGCACTCGGGGTATCGCGGGCGATGGAGCTCAGGTACGCCAGGCCCCCTGCGGCCTCGAGCCGGCCGCTGGCCTCCAGGTGCTGCGAGACGGTGACCACGTCGCAGGGCTTGGCCTCGCCAGCAAGCGTAGCAATGGCCTCGAAGATCAGCTTGTGATCGGCGCGATAGAAGTCTTCGCGTATCACCGCGTCGGCGACGTTGTCCCAGGCCGCCACGTCCAGCAGCAGTCCGCCGAGCACGGCCTGCTCGGCCTCCACCGAGTGCGGCGGGACGGGCGCGTCCAGGAGCGCGACCGAGCCCGTATCCCCGCGCGTCTTGGCGGAACCGGCCACGTGCGAGCGGCTGCGGCTACTCTTCCGCCACGATCGCCACCTGCAGCGGCACGTCGACGTCGGCGTGCAGGTGCAGACCGACGGTGTGCTCGCCGACCATGCGCAGCGCCCCGGTGGGCAGGCGCACTTCGCTGCGCTCCACCTTGAAGCCGGCCTGAGTGGCAGCCTCGGCGATGTCGCTGGTGCCGATCGAGCCGAACAGCTTGCCTTCCGTGCCGGCCTTGGCGTGGATGGTGAGCTTGAAATCCTTCATCGCCACCGCGCGCTCTTCCGCGGAGGTCGCCTGCTCGCGCGCCAGGCGCTCGAGCTCGGCGCGCCGCGCCTCGAAGCGTGCAATGTTGTCGGCCGTGGCGAGCGTGGCCTTGCCCTGCGGCAGCAGAAAATTGCGACCGAAACCCGAGCGTACCTTCACGCGATCGCCGATGTTGCCGAGATTGGCAACCTTTTGCAGCAGGATGACTTCCATGACGGTGAGCCTCAGTGCTGATCGGTATACGGCAGCAGCGCCAGGAAGCGTGCGCGCTTGATCGCCACCGCGAGCTGGCGCTGGTAGAACGACTTGGTGCCGGTGATGCGGCTCGGCACGATCTTGCCGGTCTCGGTGACGTAGCCCTTGAGCGTGGCGAGATCCTTGTAGTCGATGGACTTCACGCCTTCGGCCGTGAAGCGGCAGAACTTGCGGCGACGGGAGAAGCGGCTACCGCTGCCGCTGCCGCCGCCGCCACCACCACCACCACCGCCACTGCCTGATCCTCTGGACATTGCCATGATGTGCGCTCCTC
>Ga0210394_10000692_pt1 | contig 64896 bp, 60 predicted proteins | sample IncBWC12MmetaG_FD_160121 | JGI IMG/M metagenome (GOLD analysis project Ga0210394, IMG submission 160121) | Forest soil microbial communities from Barre Woods Harvard Forest LTER site, Petersham, Massachusetts, United States - Inc-BW-C-12-M | ecosystem: Environmental > Terrestrial > Soil >...
GCCTGATCTGACCCTCTCTCCGACCCCCGACCCCCGACTCCCGACCCCCGTCGAACCAATCCCCGTCGAACCTATCCCCGACGATCCCGGCGTCGTCATCGACCGCAGCGACCACCCCATCTCGCGGCGGCGGATCCCGGAGAACGTCCTCAAAGTCCTCTACCGGTTGCACCGCAGCGGCTACCGCGCCTATCTCTGCGGCGGCAGCGTACGCGATCTGCTGATGAGCGGGACGCCGAAGGATTTCGACCTGGCCACGGACGCGCATCCGGCCGAGATCCGGCGCCTCTTCCGCAACAGCCGCATCATCGGCCGGCGCTTCCGCCTCGTACACATCATCTTTCAGGACATGCTGGTCGAGGTGGCCACCTTCCGGCGCGAGCCCGAGCGGGCCGACGATGCCGAGGAGCTGCTGATCACCGACGACAACACCTTCGGGTCGCCCCTGCAGGACGCGCGGCGGCGCGACTTCACCATCAACGCGCTCTTCTACAACATCGCCGACTTCTCGGTGATCGACTACGTCGGCGGGCTGGAAGACCTGGAGGCGAAACGGGTGCGGGTGATCGGCGATCCCGACGTCCGTTTCCGCGAGGATCCGGTGCGGATGATGCGGGCCATCGAGTTTGCCTCACGCCTCGGCTTCGAGATCGAGCCGGCCACCTATGACGCCATCATCCGTCACAAGACCGAGATCCTGAAGGCCTCCGCCCCGCGCGTTTCCGAGGAGATCCTCGAACTGCTGCGGCGCGGCTGGTCGCGCGGGGCCATCCGCCTGATGGTCGACAGCGGCCTGCTCGATCCACTCGTCCCCGAGGTCTACAAGGCCATCGTCGGGGATCAGTCGCAGTACTTCTGGAAGATGCTGGAGGTGCTCGACCGCACCGTGCAGGCCGGGCGGAAGATCTCCGATCCGGTGCTGCTCTCGGTGCTGTTCCTTCCGTGGATTCTCCAGGAGTTGGAGCGGGAGGAGGCGCGGCGCGCGTCGCGCATGAAGATCGGCGAAGTGATCCTCTTCATCCGCGAGCTGATTCAGCCGATGTGTACGCGCATGGCGCTGGCGGCGGGGACGCGGCATCAGATCGAGACGGCCCTCGACACGCTCTGGCGCCTGCTGGAGCCGCCGACCGATCGTCGGGCGCAGTTCAAGTTCGTCTACCGCGAGCCGTTCAGCGACGCGTTGGCGCTGCTCGAGCTCTACGCGCTCTCGTCAGGAAAACACGTGGACGCCTTTCGCCAGTGGCAGCAGTTCGCGCAGAGGGTGCGCCGCGCCGCCGACGCCGAGGCGCCGGTGGAGGCGACGAAGCGGAGACGGCGGCACAAGAGGAGCTGAACGATGGCGAATCCGGCAGCATGGAAGGCGAATCGGACTTCATTGATGGCGAAGCTGGCGGAAAGTGCGGTGTCCTTGTGACGAGTGATCGCTTTTCTGATAGAGACGATGGCGTCTCCGCAGATGTTTCAACGATCTAACTCATCAAACTGGTGACGTTAGGCGCGAAGCTCATGAATAGAATCGCAAAGTTCATGATAGAAGTTACGAAGTTCGCGATACAATCCGTCAAATTGGTGATTTAGCCGTTTGATGTAATGGTATCAGTCATAAAATTCGTGATTAATATCGCAAACGTAATGATCGAAGTTGCAAACGTCATGATCGAAGTCGAAAACTTGACAATTGAGATTCCAAAATTGGTGATCTGATCCGCTAAATGAGCAACTGATGACCAGAAATTGCTGAGTCAGGGACAGTCGATCCGTTGTTCGAAGCCATCGCGTCTCCGTCCGTCCCTCATCGGCGACTTGTACGCGACGATCAGCATCGACGACGGGCCGATCGACAGCGGCGGGCATGCGGAGATCGGCGACTACCCCCGTGTGCGAGACAGGATCCGACTCGGCGTCCGCTTCGCCGTTTCCGGCATCATGCCAGTATCCAACAAGTAGATCCTCGTGACGCGAACCCTCGTGGAGCGGATCGGCACGGACGTCGCCGCAGTGACGATGGATGCGCCCAGGACGCTGTTCCTCGTCGAACACAACGGCATGTGCGTGCAACTGTTCGGAAAGAGCGGCCGCCTCTGGAAAACGGACACGATCAGTTGCGGAGGATTCCGAGAAATATCGCTCGAAGACACGAGTATCGCCGGCGAAGCGCGGCAGGCATCCGGATGGACCGCTTTCTCCGTGGAACTGGCGACGGATGAAGTGCGTTTTGTAGACTTTAGACTGACCCGGGCGGCATTAATCCCCGCAACCCCACGTATTGCGCGCGATGACGGGGAGGTCCGCCTTCGTCAAATCGATGAGGGCGTGGATTCCGTCGCAGGCGCCGCTGCCTTCCGCGCCCACCAGTGCCGCGATGAGGTCCATGCCGATGCGCACGATCGCGACGGCACGCAGGTCGCCAGCCTGAAGTGTCTGGCCAACTGCATAGCGCCTGTCGTTCCACCGGAACGTTTTCGAATCGACGAGGGTCGCACTGCCGAGGTACTCGCTCCGCTGGCCGTTGCGGAGGACGAAGAGTGGCGTGACTCCGTCCGGCAAGCTGCCGCACGCCACCCCGTTTGCCTCCCGCTCCTTGCCGTGGACCAGGAGCGTTCCCTGCAGAGTATCCGCACGCACGACGCGGACTCCGGCCTGGTGCAGCACCGTCACCTCCTCGGCTGCAATCCCCGGGGGCGCCGGTACCTGGAATGCGAACGTGCTGCCGCCATCCATTTCCGAGTAGTGCTCGTCGAGCATCTCCTTCGTCGGGTGGTCGATCACCGCCGGTCCGAGCTGCTTCCTCGCCAGCATCATCCACTCCTTCGCGTCCAGGGTCGTCGCGAAACAAACCTTCCCTTGATTCCCGGGATTGACGCTTTCGATCGAAAGCTTCGTGGCGAAAAGAAGGGTGGCGGTGATGAGAAAGCTCATAAGCAGTGTCCGATCCTACCGGTTCCCGGCCAACGATGGAACGCCCACCGATTTGTTGGACGCGAAACCCGAAGTCACTCAATTCTGGCTAACGTGTGAAAACCAGACTTTTTATCTTTTCGCGTCAGGACAATTGCATCGTAGTGGACCAACGTTCCTCCACCGTAGTCGCTGATCCATACCAGCATATCCTGGATACCATCATGATTGAAATCGCCAAATCCCATGACTTCTAATTTATCGACTACACCCTGGCCTGTGGCAGTAAGCGTTGTGGGGCTCAAAACATGAAATTCCAGTTCTGGCGAAAATTTTCTCCAACTCCAATTGACCTGTTCCGCTTTATCGACTGCTTCTGCTTGTTCGCCCGATATAACGTAACCAAGAGAAGGAGGCAGTTCGTCCGGCGATTTTTTGGTCAATTGATACCCCTCGATACAACTACTGCTCGCCGCGTTTGCTTTCTTCAGAAATCTCAAGACTTTACACTCACGCAGAAATTCAGGTGTCCGCTGAGTCCCAGTCATAAGTAAGAGTCTCTGTTCGATCGCTGCGTCATATTCTCGACAAGTCCGAACCTTCGTAGTTTTATGACCGCTTTCGTGGGACGACGCAAACTCCAATTCGTCCCCTTCATCTAACTTTAATGCATCCATGGCAATTTCCAAATTGCCGGGTTTAGACAGGTCGAAACCGCTGATCGATCTGACTGGGAACGTTCCTTGTTCACAGCCGTCGGCTGCGAACGCTGCTCGATTGAAGAGAACCGCTATTCCGACGAATAAGAAAAGCTTATGCATAAGTTTTTCTCCACGGCGCGCAGCGTCCAACGTTCCAAGGTCAGCGGAGCGGTGCCGCACGCCGAATGGTATCGCACTCGGGACCCAGCCGGGAGCGGCACCGCGTCCGCGGGACCGTAACGTTAGGTGCCGGGTCGATTGGTGACGCGGTCTCGCAGTCCGGGATTGAAAAGGCTTATCCGCAGATGACGCAGATGTACGCAGATGGAGGACGTTTTCATCCGCGGATCGTCGGTCTTGAGTATCGCCGCCGGATGGAGAACCGATGGACGCTTTTATCTGCGTTCATCTGCGTCATCTGCGGATTCGTTCCCTCGGTACGAACGCGTCGCGTCAATGTTCGTTCGCTCCCAGCCCGAATCTGCCGAGATCTGATTCATCCGCAGATGGACGCGGGCGACTCAACCCCGCGACGAGCCGATGCGGCATCCCGGCACGCAGCGGTTATCATTTCCCTGATGCCCGAGCTCCCGGTCTACATGGACCATCACGCCACGACGCCCGTCGACCCGCGCGTGGTCGAGGCGATGCTGCCGTTCTTCACGGAGAACTTCGGCAATCCGGCCTCGCTGACGCACGAGCATGGCCGCCGGGCGTCGAACGCGGTCGAGGATGCACGCTTCGGGATCGCCCGTTTCTTCGGGGTGCAGCCGAACGAGGTCTACTTCACCGCGGGGGCCACGGAGTCGAACAACATCGCTCTCAATCTTCTGCTCCCCGGCGATCACTTCATCACCTCGGCGATGGAGCACAAGTCGATCCTTGTCCCCGCGCAGCGGCTGGAAAGGAACGGGGTCGAGGTGACGATGCTGCACCCGGATAGCGAAGGGTTCATCGATCCCGAGGAGCTGCGAACCGCGCTGAAGCCCAACACGAAGCTGGTCTCAGTCGAGGCGGCGAACGGCGAGATCGGTACCCTCCAGCAGGTCGGCGTCCTCGGCGCGATCTGTCGCGAGCGCGGCGTCCTGTTTCACAGCGACGTCACCCAGGCTGCCGGCAAGGTGCCGCTGGACATGATGAACGTCGATCTGGCCGCCTTCTCCGCGCACAAACTTTATGGGCCCAAGGGCATCGGTGGGATGATCGTCCGGCGCGGCATTCGCATCGAGCCGGTCATGCTCGGCGGAGGGCAGGAGAAACGGGTGCGCAGCGGGACGGTGAATGTGCCCGGCGTGGTGGGGATGGTCAAGGCGTTCCGGATTCGCGGGGAAGAGATGATCGCGGAATGCGAATGGCTCACTGCGCTCCGCAACGAGCTTTGGGATCGCGTGGTGGCCGAGGTGCCGGGGGCGTTCGTCAACGGACCGCGCGAGCGGCGTTTGCCGGGTAACCTGAATGTGAGCTTCGATCGGGTCGAGGCCGACTCCGTGATGATGGCGCTGCGTCACTTCTCCCTTTCGTCGGGCTCCGCCTGCAGCTCGGGCGATCGAAGCGCTTCGCCGGTGCTGACCGCGATCGGAGTGCCGGAAGCGCTGGCGTACGGCTCGATCCGTTTCGGACTGGGCAAGACGAATACGAAGGAGCACGTGGCGCTGCTCGTCGACGATCTCAAGCGCAACATCAGCCGTTTGCGGGAGACTTCGGCGGCGTGAGCGCATCCGACACCGTTCGCATCCTTCTGGTCGACCACTCGAGGGGCTCGCTGCTGTTTCAGGAATCGATCCTGCGCCGGCGCGAGGCCACGATCGTCACCGCGCTGACCGGAACGAACGGACTGGAGATCGCGCGCAGCGACCGGCCGCAGCTGATCATGTTCGCCTTCGACCTCTTCGACATGACCGCTCCGGAGTTCTGCCGTGAGGTGCGCTCCGATGCCTCGACGCGGGCCATGTCGCTGCTGCTCGTCTGTGAGCGCGATTGCCCCGAGCACGCTGAGCTCTGCCTCTCCGCCGGCTGCAACGACGTCATCTTCCGGCCGCTGCAGCGCCACGAGCTCGACATCAAGATCGCCAGGCTGACCACGATCCCGTCGCGGCGCGAACTGCGGACGCTCACGCGCATCGAGGTCTCGGTCGAGAAGAATGGCCGGTTCATCATCGGGCGCAGCATCAACATCTCGGCCAGTGGCATGTTTCTGGAAGTCGATCGCGTACTGCCCGGGGCAGGCAAGCTGCGGCTTCATTTCTATCTGCCCGGCGACCCGAAACCGCTGCAACTGGAGTGCGACGTGTTGCGGGCGGAGTTCACCGGGGGAACGGCGAAGTACGGGGTCAGCTTCGCCGCGGCTAACGACGAAGAACGGGAACGCATCGAGCGGTTCGTGCAACGGCTCCGATCGCGCGAGTTACTGTGATGGCCGGAGTCCTCAAGCTCATCGACGAGGCGATCGCGCTCACGAAGGCCGAGGAGTACCTGCGCGCCCTCACGCTCTTTCTGGACATCTACGGCGGCGAGGATCCGCCTTCGCCGATGCTCTCCGCGAAGACGGCCACCGGCCTCTCGTACTTCGGCGTGTGCCTGGCCATGGTGCAGAAGAAGATCAAGCCGTCCATCGATCTCTGCAAGCGTGCCATCGAGCTGCAGTTCTACAACGTCGATCACTACGCCAATCTGGCGCGCGTGTACACCGTGGCGGGGCACCGAAAGAAGGCCATCGAGGTCGTCGAGCAAGGACTGAAAGCGCATCCCGACGATGAGTCGCTGCTGGCCGTTCATCGCGAGCTTGGTGTCCGCTCGCGGCCGCCGGTGCCGTTCCTGGAGCGCTCAAACCCGATCAACGTCACGCTCGGGCAGGCGCGGCACGCCAAGCAGTTGGCGGCCAAGGAGCGCAAGAAGACGTAGCGTGACGGTCACCGCCATCATCCCAACGCTGAACGAGGAAGAGTGGATCGCCGGCGCGATCGAATCCGCGTTCGCGGCCGGGGCGTCGGAGGTGATCGTTGCCGACGGCGGAAGCGTTGACCGCACGCCCCGCTTCGCCACGGGCGGCGGCGCCCGCGTGCTGCTGTCCGAACCGAACCGCGCACGGCAGTTGAATCTCGGTGCGCACGCCGCTTCGCACGAGACGTTGATTTTTCTTCACGCCGACAGCCGGTTGCCGGCGGGCGCCGCGCGTGCAGTCGAAGCCGCGCTGGCCGGCGGCGCGGACTTTGGCGGGTTCCGCATCGCCTTCGTCGAAGAGTGGGCCAGGCTCCGCGTCGCGGCGGCGTTGATCAACCTGCGCACCAGCCTCACCCGATGCCCCTGGGGCGATCAGGCGCAGTTCGTCCGCCGCGACACGTTCCTCGATATGGGCGGCTTTCTGGAGATCCCGTTGATGGAGGACTACGAGCTGGCCATTCGGATGAAACGCCGCGGGCGATCGGTCCTCCTGCCGATGACCGTTACGACCTCGGGTCGCCGTTTTCTGCGCAAGGGAGTGATCCGCACGGTCGCACAGAACTGGCGGACGGTCATCCGCTATCGTATGGGGGCGGATGTCGCCGCACTGGCGCGGAGCTATCGGAAGTGAACTGCTACATCCTGATCGGTGGTCAGTCGCGAAGGATGGGACGTCCGAAGACGGAACTGTTCCTCGACCGCGTCGTGGCCGCGGCATCGTCAGCGTTCGAGGAGTTGATCGCCGTGCAGCGGCACGGCGGAACTGCGGCGGCGATCACGACGATCTACGAGAGCGCGCACGAGGAACAGGCCCCGATCTTCGGCGTCGCGCGTGCTCTCGATCATGCCCGCCGGCGCTGCTTCATCCTGGCCGTCGACTATCCGCTCATCACCACCGCGATCCTGCGGCATCTTCGCGAGCGTTTCGAGCGCTCGCCTGCGCTCTTCCTCGCGCCTGTCTGGAGCGGCAAGACCCAGATGCTCTGCGCCGGTTATGCGCCCGAGCTGCTGGCGCGGATCGAGCAGCGGGTCGCGGCCGGGCGGTACGATCTCAAAGGCCTCACCAGCGGGGAAGAGGCCGACATCGTCGCCGAGGAGGAGTTGCGATCGACGTTCGCGGGCGAGCCGTTGATGAATGTGAATACGCCGGAAGAGTGGGGAAGGGTGAAGGATGAAGAGTGAAGAGTGAAGGATGAAGAATGAAGGTGATGAAGAGGTAAGCTCTTGTCTGCTTCACGCTTTCACCGTTCATCCTTCATCCTTCATCCTTCTGAGCTGACATGACCGACTTTTCTCATCTCGACGACACTGGCGGCATCTCCATGGTCGACGTGGGCTCGAAGCGCAACACATCGCGTGAGGCGGTGGCGCTGGCGACCGTGCGGATGTCGCCGGAGACGTTGCGCAAGCTGGTGGAGCAGGCGCTGCCGAAGGGCGATGTGCTCACGACGGCCAAGGTGGCGGGAGTTCTGGCCGCCAAACAGACGCCGAATCTGATCCCGCTCGCGCATCCGCTGGCCATCACCTCGGTCGACATCACGTTCGATCTCGATCAGGACACCGGCACGATCGAAGTCCGCTCCATCGTCCGCTGCGAGGGAAAGACGGGCGTGGAGATGGAGGCCATGACCGCCTGCGCCGTGGCCGCGCTGACGATCTACGACATGTGCAAGAGCGCCGAGAAGGGCATCAGCATCGAATCGCTCCAGCTCGTGCGCAAGTCGGGCGGCAAGAGCGGAACGTGGGAGCGCGCCTGACCGTCCGCTACAGGTGACGATTCGCCCCGAGGGGCGGACAGCGCGGGAGGGGTGCGAACGATGCTGCCTGAACGAAGGACCTCCACCCTGTGGCACACGACCGGCACGCAGCGGCGTTGGACGTCTGACGGACATCACGACGAGCCGAGGGGGTTACTGATGCGATTCGCCCGCGTGCTCCTTCCCGCAGTTCTCTTTCTCACCCTCGGACCGCTGGCCTTCGCCGCGCCGCAGCATCGCGAGACGACGACGGTGGAAGTGGTGCAAGTGCCGGTCTACGTCACCAGCGCCGGTGCCACGGTGCGCGGTCTGACGCGCGACGACTTCACGTTGCGGGTCAATGGCCGTACCCAGAAGATCGACTACTTCGATGTGGTCGATTTCGCCTCTCTCTCCGCGGAGCAGACGCGGGACCCGCGGCAGCGGCGTCTCTACGTGCTGACGTTCGATCTCGCCAACGCGGCGCCGTTCTCGATGCAACGCGCCAAACTTGCCGCGGAGCAGTATCTGACTGCCGCGCAGCCGAGCGACTACTTCGCCGTGGCGCTGCTCAACCGGGATGACGACGTCGAGTTCATCGTGCCGTTCACGCGCGATCAGGCTGCCCTCCGCCGAGCGGTGGCCAGCTTCAGCGCGGCTTCGCCCAACGATCCGCTGCGGCTGACGATCTCGCCGGGCGAACGGATGGCGCTGATCAACGATGACGCTTCGGAAATCCGCGACCTGCAAAGAGCGGGAGCGGGAATCGCCGCCGAGCTCGTGGCCGAAGCGGCGCGCCGCCGGGTCGATGATCAATTCGAGGCGCTCGGCCAGCTCGCGGAACGGCTGGCGCCGATGGAGGGATACAAGCACGTCGTGCTGCTGTCGAAAGGGTTCAGCAGCTTCCTGCTCTTGAATGGCGCCCACCCGCCCACCGACGGCCCCCGTTCGGGACCGATGGAGCAGCTCACGGCCTCTCACGGAACGCGGCAATTCGACTATCGCGGGTTTGATTCGCGGATTGTTCAATCACAATTCAGGATGCAGAAGGAGTTCGCCTCCGCCGGTGTGTTCCTCGACGCCATCGACATCGGTGGACTCCGTGCTTCCGGCCGGGCGTTCAACGAGGCATTGCACGTCACGGTTGCCGATACGGGAGGCCAGGTGGTCGAGGATCGCAATGACCTGAAAGCGGCCCTTCAGCAACTCACCGATTCACAGCAGGTGGTCTACGTCCTCGGTTTTCATGCGCCGGACACCGGCCGGAAGCAGAATGACATCGCCGTGAAAGTCAACGGCGCGCCGCGGGGCTCCTACGTGTCCTATCGCGAGTCGTACTCGTCGATCGCGGACAAGCCATCGACGAACGACGCTCTCCGCCTGGCCGACATCGTGACCAACGATATCCCGCAGAACGGAATCACGATGACGACCGCGGTCGCTACCGCCCCGAAAAAGGCCACGGTGAAGATCGCCTTGCCGGGCCGGGAGTTGCTGGCGCTCGCGAGTGACGACCTGAACGTGAAGGGTCAGGCACTGATCTACGTCTTCGCGGGCCAGACGTCGGTTTCCTTCGCGCAGAAGGACATCGACGTCGACGTGACGCGCGCACGAGCGGGCGGCCTCGACGGCGGAAACGTCGAGATGTCGCAATCATTCGACCTGCTGCCCGGAACCTATGCTATGAAGGTCCTCGTGCGGCTCGACGGTCACGACACGCTGGCATTTGCCCGCGAAGACTTCACGGTGGGGGAGTAGCCTGTCGTTGCGGGCGCTGGGAATCATCCTGCTCGCCGCCTGTGCGCTCTCGGCGAGCGCACAAGTCCGCGAGAGCGTGACCGTGGAAGTCGTGCAGGTGCCGGTGTACGTCACGACCAGCGACGGCAAGCCGGTCACCGGGCTGACCAGGGATGCGTTTCAACTATCGATCGACGGGCATCCGCAACCCATCGAGTACTTCGACACGTTTGACTTCGCATCCGCGCAGGCTGGTGCGCCCGTGGCGGCTGAGCGCCCTCGCCGCGAGCGCCGGCTCTATCTGCTGCTGTTCGACCTCACATTCGCGACGCCGGGCAGCATCGGCCGCGCACAGAAAGCGGCGGAACAGGCGGTTGTGCATTCGAATCCCGCCACCGACTTCTTCTCGGTGGCCACGTACTCATCAACCCGCGGTGTGCATTTTCTCTCGCCCTTCCTTGCCGACCGCGTGGCGGTGGCACGGTCGATCTACACGCTCAAGAGCAGCGAGGCACAAGACCCCCTCGGTGTGGCCCTGGCCAGCGCCGAGCGAGCCCAGTGGGTTACGACAATGGAGCAGGGCGGAGCAGTCAGTGGCTCGGACGATGACCTGTCATCGTTTCTCGGAAGTGAAGTGGTGGACCAGCTCAAGGGCGGTCAGGCCAATCAGGACGCGATGGCTGCGCCTCGGAATCGCTTGATCGAGTTTCAGCTCGAGGGCCTCGGCGAGGCCGCCGCGCGCTTCGGCGCGCTCGAAGGACAGAAGCATCTCCTCGTCTTCACCGAGGGCTTTGATTCCACCCGCATCACCGACATCAAGGCAAAGGGGCGTCCGCCGAACCTGGACGCGCATCTTCTCGATCTCGTGAAACAGATGCACGAGACGTTCGTCTCGGCCGGCGTGACGCTCGACAGCATCGACATCAAGGGCCTCCGTCACACGTTCACCGATCTCGAAAACGATGCGCTTTACATGCTCTCCCGCGGCACCGGCGGCCGCGTGATCGTCAACCGCAACAATCTCGTCGAGGCGGTTGACACGCTGGTCCAGGAGCAGCGGGTTGTGTACGTGCTCGGATTCCGTCAGAGAGACCGCTCCAGCGGGCGCATCTCCGTTCGGGTGAGCGGCCTGCCCCGCGGCGCGGAGGTTTCGTACCGCGAAGGCTTCGGATATACGCCGCGGAAACCGGCGCTCGATTCCCTGCAGCTCGCCGACATCCTGCTCAACGACGTGCCGCAGGCGGGAGTGTCGCTGAACGCCGGCGTGAGGACGTACGAGGGTGGGGCGGAGGTGGCGGTGAGCTTCGCCCGCGCCGAGGTCGTGCCGCAGCTTTCCGATCAATCGCCGGGCGTCGACATCCTGCTTTATATCTTCGATGAGCACGGCCGGGCGGTCGGATTCAAGGCCAAGCGGATCAATTTCAGCGGCGCCGGGCGTGTGAACACAGGCTATCTTACGCTCCGTGAGCCGTTCGAGCTTCCGGCAGGGAAGTACGCCGCGAAGGTGCTGCTGCGGATCACCGGTACGCGGTCGCTTGGTTTCGTGCGGCGCGATTTCGCGGTGGAGTGACCGGCTGGGTTAGTGTTTCCGCGCCCACGGAGGCGCTGTCGACGTGTTCGCGTTCTCCGCGTCGTTGTCCGCGGTGACCAGTTGCTTGCGGATCGTGCCGAGGATGCGCTGGTCGGCGGCGGTGGCGAGGTCGAGAAGGTGCTGGCGCTCGTGAAAGCCGTTGAAGGCGACGACGAAGCGATCGATGCGGAAGGCGACGACGCGCCCGAGGAAGCGGTCCTCGGCGGTGAAGTTGTCCTCGCCGAGGTTCGGGATCGGATCGAGCAGCTTGCCGTTGTGCAGGTAGAGCCCCTTGTACTGATCGAGGATGTTCGAGGCGGCCTGCTTGTTCGCCGCGGGGATGACGATCCCCTCGATGACATCGTTGTCGACCTTGAACGTCGCCTGAAACGAATTGCCGAGGTACGACTGCCCGAATGCCGAGTCGGCCGAATAGCGCTCGCTGCCCGGTACGCGTTGCAGGTCGGGCAGGAACGCAAAGACAGCCGGCTTGTTCGGTGCCGGCGGCATGCGGTCGGAGACGAAGGTGGCCAGGCGAAGAATGGCGTCGCCCGCCCCCGCACCGGTAATGCGCACGTAGAACGGGCCGCGCCAGACGTGAACGGAGTGCACTTTGGCGAATGACTCGTTCGGGATGTTGAGGAATTGGAGATTGCCGTTCTTTTGCTTCGAGTAGGCGCCGAACGCCTTCACGAAATCGGGGAAGCGGAAGATCTCGACCGTGGCGAAGCCGTCGGTCCCCGGCTCGCTGTACTTGCCGATGGTCAGATCCAGCGTGTCGTACCTGACGAACAGCGGCGCTTCGAGCGGTCCGAGGTACGTGTTGAGATGATCGCCGGGGATGACGATCGGATCTTCGTCGAGCCGCCAGATCTTCGCTTCCTGCTGTCTGGGGAGAAACTGCAGGCTCGGTGAGTCGACGGTGGCGAAGTTGACGTCACTGCGCGGTGGCGGAGAGAGGCGCATCTGCGCCGGGCTCCGCGCGTCGCAAGCGCCGGCGAGGCAGGCGGTCAGGAGCGCGAGAGCGATTCGAGAAAGGCCACCGTAACGCGCACGCCGGCGCCTGTCGCTCCGCGCGCTTCGCGCGCTGTTTCGGACTCCGCGTACGCCGTGCCGGCGATGTCGAGATGCGCCCACGATGGACAATTGACGAACTCCTTCAGGAAGACTGCCGCCGTGATCGCTCCGCCCCATCGCCCGCCCGAGTTTTTCATGTCCGCCCATTCGCTGCGGATCAGTTCCTTGTAATCGTCCCACTCGGGAAGTCTCCAGAGGCGCTCACCGACGCGCTCTCCACAGGCAATCAACTTCTGAGCCAGCTCGTCGTTATTGGAGAAGAGTCCGGCCGCTTCGCTGGCCAGAGCGACGACGCACGCGCCGGTGAGCGTGGCGTAGTCGAGGATGTGATCGGGCTTGAGCTCCGAGGCGTAGTGCAGGGCATCGCTCAGGATCATGCGCCCTTCGGCATCGGTATTCACGATCTCGACGGTCTTGCCGCTCATCGTCGTGATGATGTCGCCCGGCTTGTAGGCGCTGCCGCTGGGGAGGTTGTCCGTGGAGGCGATGACGCCGGTGACGCGCACCGGCAAGGCCAGCATTGCCGCCGCCTGGATCGTGCCGATGACGGCCGCGGCGCCGCACATGTCGAATTTCATCTCCTCCATCTTGTCGGCCGGTTTGATGGAGATGCCGCCGGAGTCGAAGGTGATGCCCTTGCCGACCAGCGCGACGTGTTTCTTCGCTTTGCGCGGCGCGTATTCGAGGACGATGAATCGGGGCTCCTCGGCTGAGCCGCGGTTGACGGCCAGCAGGCCGCCCATCTTCATCTTCTCGATTTCGCGTCTTCCGTAGACGGTGCACTTGATGCCCACACTCTTGGCCACCTCCTCGGCGCGCTGGCCGAGGTAGGTGGGGGTGACGAGGTTGCCGGGCGCGTTGCCGAGGTCGCGCACCGTGCGCACGCCGGCGGCGATGGCCTTCGCCTCGTCGTTGAGCAGCTTTGCGTGCTTGGCGTCGATGCCGTGAGGGGGTACGAGCGAGGCGCTGATCGGCAGCGACTTGTCGTCCTTCTTCGTGATGTAGGTGTCGTACTTGTAGTCCGATGCGGCCAGGGCGTCGGCGGCGACGCGGGTGGTGTCATCGATACCGAGCTTCGGCACCGCGTAGGGGAGGACGACGATGATGTCACGGTCGCGCTGCTTCTTCGCCGTTCTGGCGATGCCGTAGATGGCGGCGCGGAGGCCGCGAATGGTCAGCGCTTCTTCCTTGCCGATGCCGACGAGCGTGATCTTCTTCGGTTCGCCGGCGACGGTCGTCAGCGATTCCTCCGCCCGGCCGGTAAAGCCCGCCTCGGCGATGGCCTGCATCGCTTTCGCGGCGAAGGCGACGTCCGGTTTGCTGTTCTCGGCGATGAGTACAAAGAGATGATCCGCTTTCGCGACCTTCGGTTCACGAGTGATGGTGACGTCCATAGCGGCGCGGATTGTACTTGAGGATTTAGAGCTCGAAGGGACCGTTGCGCCCGACGGCCTCGGCAAACGACATCTGCGTCGGATCGGAGTCAAATACGTCGGCCGCCGCGTCGCGTTCCGCGCGCGACATTCGGCAGAAGGCCTCTTCGTAATCGGAAGAGGTGAGGTCCCGGTCGAGCTTCAGATAGTCGCGGATGTACTGCTCGACGGGATTCATCCGCCGAGGATACCTCGGCTCTATTCGGGAAAGTAAAGCTCGAAAGGAGAGTCTGGCCACGAGGCTCGGCGAGGTCCGTCTGGCGCGATCGTAACCTCGCTGAGCCACTGCAGATATTTTTCGAATCCAAGAGGTGGAATGTTTCGGGCGCGATCGAGCGCCTCGATGTCAGCAGCGGTCACCGGAAGATCGCGCTCCAGATCAAAGTCGTCATCGGTTGCTTGCGGAGTCGATGTCATCGAAAAGCTCTAACAGCCCGAAGCGGGCGAAGTAATTCCGAACAGCCTCTCGATTGATGCCTTGGACCGTGAGCAGGAATTCGACATCGCGCCCATCGCGATACCGGCGTGTAGGATCTGTCTTGATTGCGAACGCTTTCATCATTGCGATGTGCTCAGCACTGATCACGGGAGCAACTATGGTGCCGGCGGCGACACGCTTCGTCGCCGCCGCGAACATGTCTTCCGCGGTGCGGCCATTCACATAAATCGCATCGACGCGTCCGAACGCCTCCGACGGATGTATGTGATTCGAAAACGATTCGGAGGCGTGAATCGTCTCGTAGCCGATCGATTCTGCGAATGCCGTCACCTTCTCGCGATTCTCGCCCGAAACCACGAAATCTATGTCCTGAGTTCCACGCTCGTATCCCCAGGCGGCAACGGCAACGCCACCGGCGATCGCCCACCGAATCCTCTCGCGCTCGAAAAAGTCGGCGAAGGTGGTCAGCACCTTGGTGAACTGCATCCCACCGAGGATACCTCGGTCCAGCGCCTACAATTGGCTGGACTCATGCACGAGCGAGGGAACTGAATGGCGTTTCGAATTCTGGTGATCGACGACGAGACCGCCATCCGGGAAGCGATCCGGATGACGCTGGAGTACGAGGGGTACCGCATCGACGAGGCGCGGTCGGGGCAGGACGGGATCGAGAAGGCGACGCACACGGCGGCGCCGTACGACGCCATCCTGCTGGATATCAAGATGCCTGTGCTCGACGGCATCGAAGTCCTCGACAACCTGAAAGAGCAGAAGGTGCCGTCGCCGGTGATCATGGTCTCGGGACACGGCGACATCTCCACCGCGGTCGAGTGTACGAAGCGCGGCGCGTTCGATTTCCTGGAGAAGCCGCTCAACCGCGACAAGCTCCTGCTCTCGGTCCGCAACGCCGTCCGGCAGCAAAAGCTCGAGGAAGAGGTCGGCGAGCTGCGCGAGCGCGAGGCCCGCGACTACCAGATCGTCGGTGACTCGTTGCCGATGCGCGAGCTGAGGGCCCAGATCGAGATGGCCGCGCCGACGAAGGCGACGGTGCTGATCACGGGAGAATCGGGTACCGGCAAGGAACTGGTGGCGCGGGAGATCCACCGCCGGTCGTCCCGCGCGGCCCTGCCGTTCGTCCAGGTGAACTGCGCGGCCATCCCCGAGGAGCTCATCGAATCGGAGTTGTTCGGCCACGAGAAAGGATCGTTCACCGGCGCGGTGCGGAAGCAGACGGGAAAGTTCGTCGCCGCCGACGGCGGGACGATCTTTCTCGACGAAGTCGGTGACATGTCGCTGCGTACGCAGGCGAAAGTGTTGCGCGTGCTCCAGGAAGGGGAAGTCGAGCCGGTCGGCTCGGCGACCGTGATCAAGGTCGACGTGCGCGTCATCGCCGCGACGAACAAGGACATCGTGGAGGAGATCCGTGCCGGACGTTTTCGCGAAGATCTCTTCTATCGCCTGAACGTCATCCCCGTGCGCACGCCGCCCCTGCGCGAGCGGAAAGAGGACATTCCGGCCCTGGTGCAGCACTTCGTCACGTTGTTCTCAGAGCAGTACAACCGGCATGGGAAGAAGTTCACGCCTTCGGCGCTGAAAGCGATGCAGGAAGCCGCCTGGCGCGGCAACGTCCGGGAGTTGCGCAACATGATCGAACGGATCGTGATCATGGTTCCCGCCGACGCGATCGACATCTCCGATCTGCCCGCGGAGTTCTTCCGCGCCGCGGCGGACATCATCTCTTCGACTATGCGCCTGGCCACGCTGCAGGATTTCAAGGACGAGGCGGAGAAGGCCTTCATCCTGGCCAAGCTGCGCGAGAACGGCTGGAACGTCTCGAAGACAGCGGACGCGATCGACACGCCGCGCTCGAATCTCTACAAGAAGATCGAGCAGTACAACATCAAGCGCGAGGGTGGCGGGGCGATGGTGGCGGCCGAAGATGCCGATGCCGTTTAGCGTCGGCATCTTCGATTCGGGCGTCGGCGGCCTCACCGTTTTCCGCGAGATCGCCCGCGCCCTCCCTCATCATTCCTTGATCTACCTCGGCGATTCCGCCCGGGTGCCCTACGGTACGAAGTCAGCCGACACGGTGATCCGTTACTCGCTGCAGGCCGCCGCGCATCTCCTCGATCGCGGCATCGGCATGCTCGTCGTGGCGTGCAACACGGCCACAGCGGCGGCGCTCCCGGCGTTGCAGGAGACGCTGCCGATCCCGGTCATCGGCGTCGTGGAGCCGGGGGCACGGGCGGCGGTGCAACGGACGCGCGGACGGGTCGGCGTCATCGCCACCGAGGGGACCGTGCGTTCGAAGGCGTATACGCGCGCGATCAAGAGTCTCGATGCAACGATCGAGGTGATCGAGTCCGCCGCGCCGCTCTTCGTCTCGCTGGCCGAGGAAGGATGGGCGAACACGCACGTGGCCCGCGAGGTGGCTGAGGTCTACCTCGAGCCGCTGCTCGACGCCGGCATCGACACGCTGGTCCTCGGCTGCACGCACTACCCGATCCTTCGCGGCACGATCGAGCAGGTCGTCGGCCCGGATGTGATCATCGTCGACAGCGCCGAGACGACCGCGCGGCATGTGGCACAGACACTCCTGTCTGAGCGGCAAGCCGGTGCGTCGAAACACACGTTTCTCGTCACCGACGCCGAGGAGAGGTTCCGGCGGATCGCCGGCGATTTCCTGGAGAGAGAGATCGAGCATCTGGAGTTGGTGAACCTCTGAAGGGGCCGTTGCGAGTGCACGAAGCACAGACAAGAGTGTGTGTGCCACATTGATGCTGCCGTTTGCACGACGGCCGAGAAATCCGAGGTCCGATGTGGCACAGACACTCTTGTCTGTGCTCCTCACCGACGCGCGATGTACAGCACGTGCGCGTGCGGGTAGGCGAAGTCGATTCGGCGCGCTTTCACGTCGCTGAACCCCAGCCGCTCCAATCGTGCCCTGAAGGCGGCCGGCGCCTCGTAGCTGAACGAATGTCCGAGCGTCAGGTGCAGCGCGGTCGCGATCCGCTCCTGGATGGCGTTCCATGCGTTCTTCAGACGTGCGGTCGGGTCCTGTTCTTTGATGACGAGAACGCCGCCCTCGGCGAGGCGCTCGCGGCAGCGGGTCAGAAGCGCATCCCACTCATCGATCGGGATCTTGTACAGCACGTCGATGATCGAGATCGCGTCGAAGGTTCCGCGAACGGAATCGTCGAAACCGATGACGAGCTCGATGCCGGCCAGCGGCCGCACCTTCCGCGCATCGGGATCGACTACGCCGATGCGACGCACGCCGCGGGCCTGCGCGAGCACGGCGAAGAGACCGTGACCGGCGCCGATGTCGAGGAGAGAGGCCCCGGGTGGGACCGCGTCGAGAACGCGGAGCACCGGGCAGGTCAGGAAGCGGATCAGCATGTGGACGCGCTCGCGCAGCCGACGCCGGTGAAAAACGGTGTGCAGTACGATTAAGGCGCGGATGAATCCCACACAGGCGATTGTACGGGGGTGGTGGCGCGAAGCGCTCGGCGCCGTCGTCGTGCTGGTCTCACGCGTCCTCACCATGCCGCGCACGCCCTGGGAGAACGACGAGTTCCTCTTCGCCGAGGCTGTCCGTAATTTCGATCCGTCGCGCTACCATCCGCACCCGCCCGGCTACCCGTTGCTCATCATTCTCGGGAAGGTCTTCGATGCGGTCGTACACGACCCGTGGCGGGCGCTGATCGTCTTCAGCGTCGTCGCGGCACCGATCGGATTCGTCGCCATCGCGCGCGCCTTTCGCAACTGGATCGACGATCCCGACCTGGCCGTTTGCGGCGCGCTGCTCTTCTACTTCTCCGCGTCGATGCTCGTACACGGCACGCTCGCTCTTTCCGACGGGCCGGCCATGATGTTCCTCGGCCTGTCGCTCTTCGCCGTCAGCGCGCCGCATCGCGAGGAGCACGAACGGAACGCCATCGCCATCGGCATCTGGACGTCCGCTGCGATCGGTACGCGTCCGCAACTCCTCGTTCCGATCGCGCCGATGCTCATCGTCGCGCTGCTGCAGATGCGGACGATGCGCAAGAGGGCGGCGTGCCTGATCGCTTTCGGTCTGCTGTCGGCCATGTGGTTCCTGCCGCTCGCCGATGCGGCGGGAGGCTTTGAGGCGCTGCGACTGTATGAGACCAAGCAGATGCAGTACGTCGCCACGCACGACGCTTCCGTGTCCCGCGGCGCGATGTCGATGGCGCAACTGGCGGTCCGTTTCGTGCTGCATCCGTGGGGCTCGAAGTACGTGACGCTTCCGCTGTTCGTCTGCATCGTCTTCGGCATCGCCGCCTTCGTGCGATTGCTTTGTCGCGACAGGTTGCGCTCGACGATCCTGCCGCTGCTCGTCTTTACCGTCGTGCAATTGACCTTCGAGCTCGGTTGGATGGACCCGGCTGACGGTCCGCGGTACAGCCTGCCGATCATGATCCTCTTCGCGCTGCTTGCGGCACTCGGCCTGGGGGTCATTCGACAAAGCGTGAAGCTGGCCGCGTCCCCGTGGATCGTGACGGCGATCCTCGGTATCGCCACGCTCGTTTACGTATGGCCGCTCGTCGGCACGCGAACGAGACTGCCGTCCCCTCCCGCCGCCGCCGCCGCGTTCGCGAACGCAACCCTGCCGCCGAACAGCGTGATCGGTTACGACGTAGCCCTGAAACCGCACGCCGAGTACCTTCTCTCACGCTTCCGCGTCCTGCCGGTCGAGAAGGCGATCGCGGAGCTCTACGACCGTCCCGACGTCCCGTTGTTCCTCTTCACGAACGGCGGCTCGCGCGAGGCCGGCGCGCACATTTTCGGGTGGCCGGAGAGCGACGCGTACTGGAAGCTGACACGTGATCTGTATCGGGAGGTGTCGATCGAGCCGCAGAGGGCGGGGCAGAGGTATCAGCCGCTTTACGGTGTCTATGCGCTCGAGCACACTCCTGCCGGCGAGGAATGGCGCTGGCTCTCGCCTGACGCCGCGATTCGTCTTCCGCATGCCAACGGCGGCGCGGCCTCGTTGGTGCTTCGTCTCACGTCAGACGCGCCCTACGACACCGACACCGTCGCAATATCAGTCAACGGACAACCCGCCATCGTCGCCAAAGTCGGGAAGGAAGCAGTCACAACGAATCTGGCCTTTCCCGCCGCACCGCGGATCGACCTGCGCTTTCGTTCCTCCCGATCGTTCTCGCCGGGCGCCCTCGTGCACAACCAGGATCCCCGTACGCTGGCGGTGCAGTTGCTGCGCGTCGAGACGGGTGAGCACGGTCGATGAAGAAAGCATAAAGACGAGTCTGCCCGTGTTCTGTATGATAAGCCGTCCAAGCCCCTCCGATGCGTAACCGGTCCGTCTCGCTCGTCATCCCGATGTTCAACGAAGAGTTGAACATCGAACACGCGATCAACGCGGCGGTGGAGGCCTGCACAAAGTACGCTGACGACTACGAGATCATCATCGTCGACGACGCTTCCACCGATCAGTCGCCGTTTCTCGTGGCCTGCCGCGCCGCCGAGAACCCGCGCATCCGCATGATCCGCCACGAGCGGAACCGCAAGCTGGGCGGCTCGCTCAAGACCGGTTTCGCCGCTGCCACGAAGGATCTCGTTCTCTACATGGACGCCGACCTTCCCTTCGATCCCGACGCCCTCGGCCGGGCCATGCGGGCCATGGAAGTGACGGGCGCCGACCTGATCGCCGGATACCGTCTCGACAGAACGCTCGAAGGGCTGAGGCGGACGCTCTACTCGTATCTGTACAACGGTCTGATCGGCGTACTTTTCGGCTGGCCACACCGCGACATCAACTTCTCGTTCAAGCTGCTGAAGCGCGAAGTGCTGGAGGCAGTCGAATTGAAGTCCGAGGGCTCGCTGATCGACGCGGAACTGGTGGTGAAGGCGAAGAACCGCGGCTTTACGATCCAGCAGATCGGCCTCGACTATTTCCCGCGAATCCGCGGCCGGTCGCACCTGTCGTCTCCCCGCGTGATCCTCAAGATCTTTGTCGAGCTCGTGAAGCTCTATCCGGAGTTGCGCGAGCGCGTTTCCCACGAGGAAGTGCAGCGTGTCGTGCGCGAGAAGCGGGAGGCGGCCGGCGGCGTCCTTGCCGGCGACCACCATCCCGTGGAAACCTAGCCGCGCGGCTACTGCGTGAGCCTGCCTGCCACGCGCTCCATGTGCATCGTCGACACGCCCGTGCTCCCGGCCGCGGTGTAGACGCCGACGACGTCGAGCTCCTGCCTCGGTGAGAGCTCGATGACGGCGAACCCGTCGATGAACGTGCCTGGTGCGATGCCGAGGTGCGCGTAGATGTTCCGGCAATCGATCTGCATCGCCTCGTCGGCCTTCAGGGCGGTGGGGAACCACTGCGAGATCTTCCCTGGCTTTTCGCCCATCTCGGCCAGCGCGAACTTCTTCCGGAATTCGACGGCGGCCACGAGGGCGGGGTTGTGGACGTTGATGGTCGTGAAGTAAGACCCTGGCGCCACGTTGAGCGTGTCGTTGGGGGCTTTGCCGCAGACGAACTTCGCGGCGTACTGCCGGACCTGTTGAACCTGGGCGTTGGCCGCTACGGCGGCGGTGAGAACGACGAGAATGGTTAGGATGCGCAGTCGCATGAGAATTCCTCCTTTGCCGGGTAGTGACGCGAGAGCGGCCGGCGTTACAACAAGGCGGCTCATCGTCACCGCGGATGACGCCGGCCTCCATCGCGGGATGACCGAGGGGGCCATCCGCGCACATCGCGACGGGATCGTGACCGCGTGCAGCGTCGTCGCCAATGGTGTGGCATTCGACGACGCCGTGGCACGGCTGCGCGACGTGCCCTCGCTCGCGGTGGGCGTCCATCTGGCGCTCGTCGAGGAGCGCTCGCTGACCGGCATGCGCTTTCCGAAGTCGTACCTCGGCTTCCTCCTCGGGCGAAAGGACTCTGCCGCGATCGAAGGCGAGCTGCGCGCACAGATCGAGCGCGTACTGGCGTCCGGCCTCCGGGTGACGCACCTCAACGGGCACCAGCACTTGCACATGCTGCCCCGCGTCTTTGCGATCACCCTCCGGCTGGCGGGCGAATACGGGATCGGCTACGTGCGCCGTGTAGACGACAGGGGCGGAAGGGGTGGGATCGTTCGGCGGACGATGATCGCGGCGCTGAACCGCGTCGGGGCCGCCGCGGCCGCGGTCGCTCGGTCAAACGATTGCAGCGTTAACGATCACACCATCGGCGTGATGGAGGCGGGCCACCTGACCGCCGGCCGAGTCGTCGACCTGCTTTCGCACGTCGACGGGACGACGGAGCTGGTCACCCATCCCGGTGTCCGCGTAAATGCCTACCCGCATTGGCGTTACGAGTGGGATGCCGAGACTGCCGCGCTCTGCGACTCGCGGGTGCGGCAGGCCGTCGTCGATGCTGGCATCGAGCTCGCCGCTCCCGGGGGCACGGTCAGCCCTACCTGAGCCGGACGGTGAATAGGCCGGCTTTGGACCGGTAAAGCTCGGCCTCGGACCGAAAGTCGGTCGTCGAGCGGCTGGTGCTGGTGTGCTCGGGGCATGGCGGCGCATAGGGTCTCCGCCACGGCGAGACGGCAATGCTCGTGCTCGCCGCGCGCAGCCTTCTGAGCGAACGTAGCCCGACTCTCCAGTCCGACCGGTCCCCGGGCGTAGAGCAAGCGTCCGTGCCTGCTCTCCCAGGGAATCCGGGCTGAGACGTGTTTTCGCGCGGCGGTAGTTCCAAACCGGCGTATTCAGAGGCAAGACGTCGGATCGACGGAGCGTTCTGTCGTTGGCGAGGGTCTCGTTCGTGAGCCAACGCGTCCATTCACGGACTCCCGGAGTCAATTAATTGCCTCCCGGAGTCAATTCATGGCCTCCCGGAGTCAATTCATGGCCTCCCAGAGTCAATTCATGGCCTTCCCGAGTCAATTCATGGCCTCCCAGAGTCAAATCAATTGCCTCCCGGAGTCAATTAATTGCCCCCCAGAGTCAAATTAATTGCCTCCCGGAGTCAATTCATGGCCTCGCAGAGTCAAATTAATTGCCTCCCGGAGTCAATTCATGGCCTCCCGGAGTCAATTAATTGCCTCCCAGAGTCAATTCATGGACTCGCGAAGTCTAATCACGAACTCCGCGAGTGCGTTAACTCACCATTTTTTCGCGTTCACGTGCCCAGGACCACCAATAACGGTGAGGCAGCAGTGACATAGCTCGTAGGCGCGGCGCCCGTATGCGCGCGGATCATCGTTCCGGGGGAACCCCTGACCCCGAGCGTGTCGCCGCCCGTGGTGCGGGCTCATCGTACCTCGATGGCCCGGCTGAACTCCGATGTCTGCGTCAGGAAGCCTTGATCGGTCCCTTCCGGCTTGGCGAAGCCTTCGTAGTCCGTGAACGTCGCCGTCGCCGTGATGAACTGGCCGGTCAGGTCGCCGTCCACTACGATGCGGAAGTGGTTCGCCGAGCCAACTTCAACGAGGTCGGCGCTCTTCGAAGCGATCGGCCGCTGCCCGTCGCCAAACCCAAAGGGGCCCGCGATGTCGCTCGCATACAGGTCGATTGTGAGTGACGACAGCGTGTCGCCTTCGATGGTCGTCTTCGCCGACACGGGGTCGTAGTGTGCGAGAGTCAGCGTCGGCACATCGATCGGGGAGCCAAACCGTGACTTCGTCGACAGCGTGGGCCCATCGAGGCCGATGTCGATGCCCAGCCCTCCGTTGCTCCAGATCCTGTTGCCGCGGACGGATACACTGTTCACGCCCGAGGCGATGGCTACCCCCATCTCTCGATTGAAGGCGATGACGTTCCCAGGGCGGGTGGGCGTGAGGATGTCGGCTCCAATGGCTGATCCGTAGCCATCGGGGCCGATAAAGATTCCGCTGGCACCGTTCGGCAGCGGGTCATCGCTGTGAGCCTTCACCCCGATGCGGTTTCCCCAGATCGTCATGACTCCCGACAGGTCGAAGATCCCGCTCCGATCGTTGCCCGATAGGACGCAGTCATGAACGATGGCAACTCCGGCAACGGAAACCGCGATCCCGCGCTGCCCGTTCGGCCGGGCCTCGGTGCCAGTAGGGTCGGTGCCGATGAATAGGTTGTGAAGCGTGCTCTGAAAGTACTGCGAGCAGTCCGGGGAACGGTGAGAATCTGTGACGGAGAGGCCGTTGCCTCGGAACCCGTTGATGGCGAGATTCGCGAACTCGCCCTCACAATTGGTCAGTTCCAGGCCGTCGCCATCGACGCTGCCAGAGCCGGTGATCTCGATCTCCGGACCGTCAGGGTTTGTATCTCCGAAGAAGCCACTCTGCGTAGCGCCGTCGACGCGCACGTCGTAGCCTTCGATCGGCGGCAATGGCGATGTGATTCGGATGGTTTTCCACGGCGCCGACGAGGCCTCTCCGATCCGGAATGCGATCGCAATCGGACCGCTCGTTGCGGCGTTGGCGTCGAGGATGGCCTGCCGCAGCGAGCCTGTTCCATCGTTGGCGGTTGATGTCACGTAGAAGGTGTTGTAGAGCTGGGAGGTCGAGGACGCTACGTTTGACTGAGGATCGAAATCCGGCTCGCGCTCGGTAGCGGTGGCCGCGAAGGAGATCGACCCTGAGCCGTACGTGGGCGGCGCGACAAGCGTCACGGGAAAGGTCCGGACACCGGCGATTCCCCCTGCCAGCGCGTCAACGTGGCAGATGACGCGTCCCGGTATCGGATTGGTGCATCCCACTGGCAAGGACAGGACGCTTGCGTCGGTGGAGAAGTCGACAGTTCCGTCGACGTCATGAGCATCGATTGGCGCGTAATTGCCCAGGCCGATCGTCAGTCGGAACGGCAGACCGAGGTCCAACCGCGGCGCCGCGCCGACACCGATCAAGACGTCGGGGTCGGGTGAGACTGTGAACGTTGTCGTGTAGCTGTTGTCGGCGGGGTTCGGATCGGGAACGCCACTGGAGACCGTGACCGTCAACGTGACCTCACCGGCAGTGGCAGGAGCCGGCAAGGTTGAGTAGTAGCGGACGGACTTTCCGGCCGGAAGGTCACTGCTGATAGGGACCGAGACGGTCGTGCAGCCGCTGGTGCATGGGGTTGACTCCGTCACGCCGGTCATCGTGATCGTAATGAGTATTTTCGAAGCCGTGTCCGGTCCTGCATTGTGGATCGTGTAGTCGATGGGCGCGTTTGCTCCCGCGCGCACGACGGTCAATGTCGATTCGTTCGTGATGCTCAGATCGGCGTCGGCGAGCAGCGGCATGGCCAGGAGGGCGAGCAGAGCGGCTGCGAGTGGGCTCTTCATAAAATAAGTCTATGCCGAACGCCGGCCGCACACGTGACAATCATCATCCACGGCTGTGCGCTCGTCGGGCGCGTGATCGGCGTTTGACCTTCTCCTGCCTCTCGAACGGAGGCCTAACGGACCTCGATGGCCCGGCTGAACTCCGAGGTCTGCGTCAGGAAGCCTTGATCGGTCCCTTCCGGCTTGGCGAAACCCTCGTAATTCACATTTGTCGCTGTGGCCGTGATGAACTGGCCTGTCAGATCGCCGTCAAACTCGATATGGAAATGCGTTGCCGAGGTGAAGTTGGCGTCCTTCGTCATGCCGATCGGGCGCTGTCCTTCGCCAAAGCCCGACGGGCCCGCGGCGTCATTCGCATAGAAGTCGACCGGGAAGAAAGGATCGCCCGCATTGGAATGGGCCACTGCGTCTCCCTCGACGATCGTCTTGTTCGACACGGGGTCGTAGTGCGCGAGCGTCAGCGTTGGTGCGGTGATCAGTGAGCCTTGATCCGACATCGTCGACATCGTCGGCCCGTCGAGGCCAATGTCGATTCCGAGTCCGCCGTTGTTCCAGATCCTGTTGCCGCGGACCGAGACGTCGAATACGCCGGCGGCGATGGCAACTCCCATCTCGCGGTTGAAGGCGATCACGTTCCCCGGGCGGGTGGACGCGATGATGTCCGATCCGATGAAAGAGCCGTAGCCTCCCGGGCCGATAAAGATACCGCTGGCACCATTCGGCAGCGGGTCATCGCTGTGAGCCTTCACGCCGATCCGATTTCCAAAGATCCCCACCAGTCCCGCCAGGTCGAAGACACCGCTCCTGGCGTTGCCAGAGACGACGCAGTCGAAAATGGATGCTCCTCCGCTCGATATCCCGATGCCGCGCTGCCCGTTCGGCCGCGCTTCGGAGCCGGTTGGATCGGTGCCGATGAAGAGGTTGTGAAGCTGCGCGGACACCGTGCACTTCGCGGGAAGGTGCGCATCGAAGACCGAGACGCCGTTGCGTTGGAATCCGTTGATGGCGAGATTCGCGACCTCGGCGACGCATCCTTCGAGGGTGAGGCCATCGCCGTCGACGGTCCCGCCGCCGCTGATCTCGATCACCGGACCGTCGGGGTTTGTATCTCCGAGGAGACTGCTCTGCGTAGCTCCGTCGATCTGAGTGTTCGATGCCGTCACCGCCGGAAGCGGGGAGGTGATGTGGATCGTCTTCCACTTGTTTGCCGAGGGCTCGTCGATGCCGAAACTGATCCTGATGGGGCCGCTCGTGGCGGCGGCATTGGCGTCGAAGATGGCCTGTCGCAGCGAGCCGCTGCCATCGTTCGCCGTTGATGTCACCACCAGGGGGAGAACGATCGGGGTAAAGGTCGTTGCCGTGTTCGATTTGGGATCGAAGTCCTGCTCGCTCTCGGTCGCCGTGGCGGTGAAGGTGATCCCTCCGTCGCCATACGCCGGCGGCCCGATCAGGGTGAATGTGGACAGTACCTCTCCGCTATTCGGCAGGGTGTCGGCGTGGCAGACGACGCGCCCGGCCTGGGCACTACTGCAACCTGCTGGCAGCGACTTGATGCCCACGTCAGGGCGGAAGTCGATGGTTACATCGACGTTGTGCGCCACGACAAGAGACTCATCGTGCGCGTAGATCTCCAGCGAAAAGGGGAGTCCGAGATCCACTTTCAGGGGCACGAAGAAGAAGCTCACGACAACGTCGGGATCCGGTGACACCGTCACAATCACTGACGTTTTGTTGTTGCTGAGGTCAGGGTCGGGCGTGCTGCTCGATACCGTAGCCGTGATCGTCACGTCGCCCGGGTTGTTGAACGCAATTCCCGGACTGAAGTACGACTGCGTGCCGGCCAGAACGGTGCCGACGGAACAGCCGTTCTCGCACCGAGTCGTCACGCCACCGGTCGCGGTGATGGTCACGACCACGTCCTTCGCGTTGTCAACGCCGCCGTTGTGCAGGGTAAACCCGAGCGGCAGCAGCGAGCCGGCCAGGAGAGTCGGGGGAGAGCTGAAGGCGACGAGGCTCAGATCGGCGCCGGCGAAGACGGCGGTCGAACAAATCGTCAGCACAGCAGCGATGACGGCGATTTTCATACGAATAAGCATAGTCGCAACTCCCCGCGCTGTCCCCGCCTATAATCCGCCGCCGCCATGCCAAAGAGAATAGCCGTGATCCCCGGCGACGGGATCGGTCCGGAAGTCATCGACGCGGGTCTGCGCGTCCTGAACCGCGTCAACGATGCCCGCAAGCTCGGCCTCGAACTCGTCCACTTCGGCTGGAACGCCGACGAGTACCTCCGCACCGGCATCTCCATCCCTCCGGGTGGGATGGACGACATCCGCAACAACTACGCGGCCGTCTACCTCGGCGCGTTCGGCGATCCGCGCATCCCTGACATGAAGCATGCCGCCGACATCCTCCTCGGCATGCGCTTCCAGCTCGATCTCTACGTCAACTATCGCCCGGTCAAACTGCTCGACGAGCGCCTCTGCCCGCTCAAGGGGAAGACTCGCCAGGACGTCGACTTCGTCATCTTCCGTGAGAACACCGAGGGGGCCTACGTCGGCATGGGGGGCAACTTCAAGAAAGGGACGAGCGACGAGATCGCCGTGCAGGAAGACGTCTCCACGCGCAAGGGAGTCGAACGGATCATCCGCCACGCCTTCCAATTCGCGAAGGAGACCGGCCGCAAGTCGGTCTGCATGTCGGACAAGAACAACGTCATGCGCTTTTCCGGCGACCTCTGGCTGCGGACTTTCGAAGAGGTGGCGAAGGAGTATCCGGGCATCGAGCACTTCCACATGTTCGTCGACGCTCTGACGATGCAGATGGTGCGCGCGCCGGAGATGTTCGAGGTGATCGTGACGAACAACATGTTCGGCGACATCGTCACCGACCTCGGCGCGGCTCTGCAAGGCGGCCTGGGCATGGCCGCCTCGGGCAACATCCATCCCGGCAAAGTCTCCCTATTCGAGCCGATCCACGGCTCCGCGCCGAAGTACGCGGGCAAGGATGTGGCGAACCCCATCGGCGCGATCCTGACCGCCGCGATGATGCTCGAATACCTCGGCCACCCTGCCGAGGCCGGCATCATCGAGCGCGCTGTCGTTGCCGCGATCGAGGCCGGCGAGACCACCCACGACCTCGGCGGCAGCCTCGGCACGAAGGGGGCGGGGGAGGCGGTGGTGGGAAGGTTGGAGTTGTAACGATGGGAGCGCCAGCGCTCCGATCGCGAGCTTTAGGTTCGGCCATTGCTCCTAAGCGCGCGTTTTTCAGGAGGCGCGTCGTTTCTGGGCGCGCGGCCTGGGGGTCGCGGTGCGCATGGCGCGGATCGCTGATCGAAGCACGACGTTCACGTCCTCGGATGACTGGAAGACTTTCGAGACGTCTTCATCGAGGACGATAAACGTCTGTTTGTAAACCTTCTTTTCGTTCGCAAAACGGTTCGGCTTCATCTTGGTGTAGTCGAAATCGTAATGGGGCCGGAGATCGTCGTTGTCAAGTGTTTTCTTCTTCATGGTGTTTGCGTTCGCGGGCGTCGACCCGGCGGGCATTGATGATGCGGAGGATCTCTCCGCGCTGGACGAAGCTCACCACGAGCAATCGCCCTTCACGAGAATAACCGATGATCAGTTCCCGGTGCTCGCCGATTGAGTGATCGCTGTCATCTTCGATGCGCGCAACGGGATCGTCGAACACGGTCTGCGCCTCGGCAAATGTGATCCTGTGCTTGCGGAAGTTCTTCCGTTCTTTGTCAGCATCCCAGTCAAAGGTAGACACGGCGATCAAGTAGGATCTTACCCTCTGCACCCAGCGTCAACCGCGCAGGGGGCAGGAGTTGTAGACTTATCGCGTGCAGATCTGGACCGTTGCCGAGATGGTCGGCCCGATCGTGGTGGGAATTGGCGCTGCCCGCCTTCTGTCAGGTAAAGTCAAGAAGATTGTGTTTCAGGAACGCGCGCGTTCCTCGAAGTAATCGGGCCACGCCCGGTTCCCCATTTCAACGCTCAAACAAACCTGAAGGAGAACGTGTGAAGAAACTCTTGATTGGAATCCTCAGCCTGGCCGCGGCGACGGCTTTCGGCGCGGAAGGAATGTGGATGCCGCAGCAGATCCCGTCGCTGGCGGCGGAGCTGAAGAAGGCAGGACTGAAAATCGACGCCAACCGTTTCGCGGATCTCACCGGCGACCCGATGGGTGCCGTGATCTCGCTGGGCGGCTGCAGCGCATCGTTCGTGTCGACCGACGGATTGGTGGTCACGAACCACCACTGCGGCTTCGGCGCACTGCAGTACAACTCCACAAAGGAGCGCGACCTCATCACGAACGGCTTCCTCGCCAGGACGCGCGAGGAGGAACTGCCGGCCGGCCCCGGCTCGCGCATCTTCGTGACGACGAACATCGAAGACGTCACGGCGCGCGTCACCGGCAACGTGCCGGCGTCGCTTTCGAACATCGACCGCGAGAAGGCCATCGATCGCAACGTCAAGGGACTCGTCGACGAGTGCGAGAAGCTTGGCGGCGTGCGCTGCCGCGTGGCCTCGTTCTTCGAAGGGTCGCAGTACCTGCGCATGACGCAGATGGAGATCAAAGACGTTCGCCTCGTCTATGCGCCGGCCCTCGGGATCGGCGATTTCGGCGGCGAGACCGACAACTGGATGTGGCCGCGCCACACCGGCGACTGGTCCTATCTCCGCGCCTACGTCGGCAAGGACGGCAAACCGGCCGACTACGCGAAGGATAACGTGCCCTATCACCCGGCCCACATCCTCAAGGTGTCCACCGAGAGCGTGAACCCGGGCGACTTCGTGCTCGTGGCAGGCTATCCCGGCCGCACGTTCCGCTACCGCACTGCCGCGGAAGTGGCGAACATGCAGAGCTACTCCTATCCGTCGACGATCAAGTACGCCACGGACCTGAACAACATCCTTCGCGACCTCGGGAAGACCGATAAGAACGTCGAGATCGCGAACGCCAGCCGCATCAAAGGCAACGACAACGTGCTGAAGAACTACACCGGCACGCTGACGGGCTTCAACAACTTCCACATCGTCGCGCAGCGCCAGAAACGCGAAGCGGACCTGGCCGCCTATATCGCCGGGCACCCGGAAGCGGCCAAGTACAAAGATGTGATGAATCAGATCAACGCGCTCGAGCAGCAGGCCATGGCGCATGAGCAGCGCAATACCGTCCTCGGCTGGATCGTCCGCAGCTCGCCGATGCTGGCGCAATCGTCGACGATCTATCGCCTCTCGCTGGAGAAAGCCAAGACCGCCGACATGGACCGCGAGTCCGGCTTCCAGCAGCGCGACTGGCCGCGTATCACCGAGGGCGTGAACCGCGCGCAGAAAGGCATCGAGCCGAACAGCGATCGCGCCGGTCTGCGCTACTTCCTCAACGAGTCCCAGAAACTGCCAGCCGGGCAGCGCATCGCTCCGATCGACGAGGCCATTGCCAAGTCCGGCGGCGTCGAGCCGTTTCTCGATCAGCTCTACGCGAACACGAAGATCGGCGATCTTGCACAGCGCAAGGCCATGCAGGACGAGACGACCTCACAACTGGTGGCGCGCAACGACGCCATGATCAACCTCGCCGCAGCCATCTCGCCGCTCTCGCTCGAGAACGAACGGCAGCTGAAGGAGATCGGCGGTGCCATGTCGCGCATCCGTCCGATGTACATGGATGCGCTGCGCGCTTCGAGCGGCGGCCGTCTGTATCCCGACGCCAACGGAACCCTCCGTGTCACGTTCGGCCAGGTCGAAGGCTACACCCCGCGCGACGGCGTTGCGTACACGCCACTGACGACGCTCAGCGGCATCCTGGCCAAGAACACCGGCTCCGGCGAGTTCGACGCGCCGAAGGCGGAGCTGGAGGCCATCCGCACGAACAAGACCGCCGGCTACATCGATGCGCACCTCGGCGCCGTCCCGGTCAACTTCCTCTCCACGGTCGACACCACCGGCGGCAATTCCGGCTCGCCGACTCTGAATGCCAAGGGTGAGCTGTGCGGCCTGCTGTTCGACGGCACGTACGAGTCGCTCGGCTCCGACTTCGTCGTCGATCCCGACATCACCCGCTCGATTCACGTCGATGCCGTCTACATGCTCTGGGTCATGGACGCGGTCGACGGAGCGCACAACCTGCTGCGCGAGATGGGTGTGCCGGTTCACTTCGGAGGTGCGGCAACGCCATCGACCGGCCGCTAGCCGGCACGGCCGGCGGCGTTGGTTGCCCAAGGCTCCGCCAACAGTGGCGTAGCGAGGGTTCTGACGCGCGGACCGTTAGGAGACCTCGAAGATCTCAACGATTCCACCACGCATCCGCAGACGAATGGTCCGATCCCGTTCGTCCCGGATCCAGATGCGGTTTCCGGGATCGGTGGAGTCGATCGTGTCGACTTCGTCCAGCAGGTCCTCGGGCGAGGCGATTTCCTGCACGGCCCCGTCGTCGAAGATGATGCGGAGCGGGAAGGCTGGCGAATCCATCCACCGAAGCTTAATCGTTCAGCTATAATCGCGCCCCCTCAAATACCCGGGACCTGGGTCCCGCCTCAACCAAAAGGAGCAGCCCGATGTCCGGCCACAGCAAATGGAGCACCATCAAGCACAAGAAAGGTGCGGCCGACGCCAAGCGCGGAAAGATATTCACCCGCATCATCAAGGAAATGACCGTCGCGGCGCGGTTGGGTGGGGGAGACGTCGACGGCAATCCCCGCTTGCGCGCCGCCGTCGCCGAAGCCAAGGCGAACAACATGCCCAAAGACAACATCGACCGCTCCATCAAGCGCGGAACCGGTGAGCTCGAAGGCGTGAATTACGAGGAACTGACCTACGAGGGCTACGGTCCCGGCGGCGTGGCCATCATGGTCGAGACCATGACCGACAACACGAACCGGACCACTCCCGAGATCCGTCACGTCTTCGAGAAGTGCGGCGGCAACATGGGCAGGCCCGGCTCGGTGCGTTTCCAGTTCGAGCGCAAAGGATACTTCGCCATCGAGAAGAGCGCTGCGAACGAGGACAAACTGATGGAACTGGCGCTGGAAGCCGGTGCCGACGACCTGCAGACCGACGATACCGACATCTACGAGATCTACACCACACCCGAGGCTTTCGAGCAGGTGCGCCAGACGCTGGAGAAGAACAAGATCCCGACCGTCGAAGCGAAGCTGGGCCAGATCCCGTCCAACTACGTCAAGCTCGACGAGCAGAAGTCGAAGCAGATGATGCGTCTCATGGAGATGCTCGACGATCAGGACGACGTCCAGAACGTGTACACGAACTTCGACATCCCGGACGAGCTGCTCGAAGAGGAGTAGGGCGGGTCGGGCTCGGTCCGAGTGTTCTTAATGCCAGCGGATACATCGGTACGTATTTGTACAAGCGTCATCGCGGTCTGGAGTACTTCGAGAAGGAGTGCCAATGATTGACCGTTGCCCGGTTTGCCGTTACGAGCCTCTGCCATGGCCGGCCGCGGATCACAACATCTGCATCTGCTGCGGAACAGAGTTCGACTTTGACGACTTCGACTTCACCCACGAACAGTTGCGCGAGCGCTGGTTGCTGAACGGCGCGCCGTGGTTCAGTCAGGAACATCAGCCACCGCGCGACTGGGATCCGCTGCGGCAGCTTGGCGTTGCCGGTTTGGCCGGTCATCGTTAAGCGATCCCCAAACCTTCTCCGCCCAATTTCGTCTTACATCGTGGTTGCCTCGATGAAGATCCGCGCTCAGCTTGTCCTGGCCTGTTTCCTCCTCTCGGTTCTGCCGCTGAGCGTGATCGTCGTCTATTCGTATCAATCGTCACGCAACGCGCTGGAACTGGCATCGCGGCGCGAGGCCGACGCGCGGACGCGGCAGATGGACCGGCGACTGGCAACGATTCGAGGCGATTTGCAGCAGCGCCTGGCGGAAGTATCGGCGCTCCCGGCTCCCGGCGCCGGCGGGGATCGGACGCCCAACGTCGGCAACATTCTGATGACGATGGGGGATGCCGCGTCGCTGGTGGACTCGCTCGAGATTCACCCCATGCGGATGGTCATGCCCGAGGTCAGGACGATCGTGCGCAAGGAACTGAGTCACGTTCCTTCCACGAGCCGCAACTCGCCGCCGGGTGTCGAGGAGCCTCCTCCGGCTCCGATGCCCCCGCAGGTCGCGGAACTGGACGATGAGTCCGATCCGAGTGCGGACGCCGATTCCGGCGCTGCGCCGAAGACAGTCGTCGCCGGTGTGCCTCCGGCGCCGAAGCTTCCGAAGTTCACGATGACCCCCGAGCAGCGTGACGCCATCAACGAGATCGCGATGCTCAGCATTAAGCTCGGACAGGGCTGGCAGACGCTGTCGCCTGAGGAGCGGACGGCGACGGAGAAGAGAATCCAGGACAGGCAGAAGCAACTCACCGAGTCGTTGAAGCAGGCCCAGTCGCAGTGGAGTGCGCGATTCGACGCCGCGCAGAAGCAGCGCGACGAGTATTTCCATGCGCGGCGTCAGCAGCGCGAAGCGGCGGCCGCTCGCGTCCATGCGCACGAGGGGGAGAGGCATCCGCCTGTGCCCCCGGCCATAGCGCCCCATGCCGCACCTCAGGTTGCGGCAGCCCCGGAGGCTGCCGCCGCACCTGCAACCACCAGCGCCGCTGAAGCCACCACGAGCGAACGGAAAGTGATCGACCCCGAGCCGCATCGGATCAAGGCTAACGACGTCGTCTTCGGGCAACGGTTCAACGTCCCGCTGCGGAACGCCGGGACGATCATCGGCCACATCTCGGCGCAGGTGAGCACCCCGGAAGTCGTCCGGCGCGTCCTGGGCGCGCGCGTCGATGACAGCGACGAAATCACCTTCGCCGTCGACCATGACAACAACCTCTACACGCGGACCCCGGACGATCGCAAAACGCTGGACAGCGCCGGCATCAGTGACCGCGTCCTCAGCAACCGGCCGGTCAACGACGTGAAAGACTGGATCGTCGTCACCTCGGTCGATCCACAGAGCGGCCTGCGCGTCGGTGTGGCCCGGCCGGTCGGCGACAACCTCGAGGAGCTGCGGAAGACGGCGGCCAGGAATTTCGGCTACGGCATGGGTCTCATCTTCGTGGCGCTCATCGGCATCGTCCCCATCGCCAATCACATGACGCGCGACGTGAACCTCGTCACGCGCGGAGCCGAACGGATTGCCCAGGGCGACCTGATGACACGGCTGCCGGTAAAGTCGAACAACGAGATCGGCAAGCTTGCCGCGGCCTTCAACCGGATGGCTCAGGACTTGAGCCTGCAGCAGCAAACCATCGTCGAGCAGGAACGGACGCGGAAAGAGCAGGAGATCCAGCAGCGCATCCTGGCGCTCGAGTACGAGCGGAAGTCGGTCGACCTCGAAGAGGCGCGGCGCTTCCAGCTCTCGATGCTGCCCAAGTCCGTTCCGGCGCATGACCGCTACGACGTGGCTGTCTTCACGCTGACGGCGGCGGAGGTCGGCGGCGACTATTACGACTTTCACGTTGCGCCGAATGGTGTTCTCTCCGTCACGATCGGCGATGCCACCGGCCACGGTGCGAAGGCCGGAACGATGGTCACGGTCATCAAGGCCCTCTTCGCGGGCTACACGCCCGATGTGATGCCGGCGCAGTTCCTGCGCGACGCGGCGGAGAAGGTGAAGCGGATGGACCTTGGACGGATGGCCATGGCCCTGCTGCTGGCGCGTTTCGAGCGCGACTGGCTGACGGTCGCGTCAGCCGGCATGCTTCCAGGCTATGTACACCGGCCGGGGAGCGGCAGGATCGAGGAAGTGGCGCGAGGGGCTACGCCGCTGGGGACGCTCGGCGCCGACTATCACGATGTAGCCATCGACCTCGCCCCGGGCGACACGGTGCTGTTCATGACCGACGGGTTCCCCGAATTGCAGAACGAATCGGGTCAGCAGCTCGGCTACGCGGTTGCCGTGGACGAATTCGCGGCTGCGGCGGGCGGTGCTACAGCCGCCGACGTGATCGCCTCGCTGGCCGCCACGGCCAGACGCTGGAACGGCGAGCGGCCGCCGAATGATGACGTGACGTTCGTGGTCGTACGCGCGAAACCGGCATGACACAATCCGCGGAATGCCTCCGCGGGTCTCGGTGATCATCCCCACCTACAACTGGAGCAGCGTCCTCCCGTACTCGATCGGCAGCGTGCTGCGGCAGACGATGGACGATTTCGAGCTGCTCGTCGTCGGCGATGGTTGTACCGACGACTCGGAACAGGTCGTTGTGGGCATCGACGATCCCCGCTTGCGGTGGATCAACCTGCCGGTGTGCACCGGGCATCAGAGCGGTCCGAACAACGAAGGACTGCGGCAGGCCCGCGGTGAGTTGATCGCCTACCTCGGCCATGACGATCTGTGGCTGCCGCATCATCTCCAGACGCACGTGGCGGCGATCGACGCATCAGGCGCGGATATGACGCACTCGCTCCTCGCTCTGGTCGAGGCCGATGGCGGCGATGTATGGCCGGTCAAACCGCGGCCGGATATCCGGGTCTGGGGGCCTCCGTCGTGCACCGTCCATCGCCGCAGCGTTACGGAAGCGTTGGGCGGTTGGCGCAATTACAGGGAGGTGAGTGTTGTCCCGGACACCGATCTCTGGCGGAGAGCGCGCGACGCCGGTTACCGCTTCACCTTCGTGCCGCGGTTGACAGGAATCAAGTTTCCCGCGTCGATGCGGCGCGGCGTTTATCAGAGCCGGCCGTGTCACGAGCAGGCCGCCTGGAGCGCCCGCATTGCCGCGGAGCCTGATCTGGAAACGACATTGCTGGTGCGCATGATCGCCGACGGCCGCGATGCCAGGCAGATGACGTATCGTCAACTGGTCGGACAGCTCCTCAGCCAGACCGCCCTTCGTATCCGGCGGCGACTACCGCAGCCTTCGAAGCTCCTGAAAGCGTTCCGGCGGCGGAAGGGAGCCGGCATCGACGATGTTCGACGGTTCAAGGGTTTGTAGCAGGAGATTGCATGCTTCCAGGGGCGCGTAAAGATACGCAGTTGGTGACGAACGATTGGCAGAAGATCGAGAAGGGGATCGACGGCATCGTCGTTCGCGAAGTGCTCCACGTCCCTCGGGACCATGGCGTGATCACCGAGATGTATCGCCCGGAATGGGACCCCACCGGCCTTCCCGTCGTCCACATCTACCAATCGCGCCTCTTTCCGGCGGCGATCGGCGCATGGAGCTGTCACGCCGGCACGATCGATCGGCTCTTCGTGAATCAGGGACATTTGAAGATCGTGCTCTTCGACGGCCGCGAGGAGAGCAGGACGGCCGGACAGGTGATGGAGCTGCACGCCGGCGACGCCCGGCCCTGTTTCGTCGTGATCCCGAGCGGCGTGTGGCACGGCCTGCAAAACCTCGGCGCTTCCGACGCGCTCGTCGTGAACTGCCCTACCAAGGCCTACAACTACGAAGACCCCGATCACTACCGCCTTCCGTATGACTCCCCGGAGATTCCGTACAACTGGGCGATGAGCGGGACGGCCCGCCTGCGCTCGGACGGGCGGAAGATTAGTAGATTAGTAGATTAGTGGATCAGTGGATTCGTGGAGTGGTCCGGATGCCTGGTTCTGATCGGTTCTAATCCACTAATCGACTAATCTACTAATCTACCAATCACTGATTGACTGAGTGATCACAAACCTTTGCCGATTGCGATAGAGTGCGCGGCCATGCCGACACCCTACGAAAGTGCCAAGCTGATTCTGCAGATCTTCGAGATGCGCCGCGAGGCCGTTCTCCGCGAAGCCAGACTCTGGTTCGTGCGCGACTTCAACCCCGAGACCATCGACGACGTGAAGGCCGCGCTGGCGGGCCCGCACAATCCGCACCTGCGAATGGTCGCCGGATATTGGGACATGGCCTGCTCGCTGGTCACCCATGATGCCATCGACCGTGAGATGTTTCTCGACGCGAACGGGGAGATCTTCGCCACCTTCGCGAAGATTCATCCGTTGCTTCCGGAGATTCGGCAGATCACCGGTCCGGGCTTCGGCAAGCACCTGGAAAAGGTCGTGATGTCGGCGCCTGGGATCGAGGAGCGCCTGGAGACGTTGCGTCAGCGCTTCCGGACAATGGCCGCGGCTGCTGCCAAAAGCTGAGACGGTGTCTCGCGGTGGTTCGGCAGTCCCGCCGTCGCGTTGCGTTCGGAGAGCGGGCATCCTGCCCATACGCGCTAACTTACGCTGGCGTGCTCCCAGGGAATCCCTGCTGTGTATGCCGCGATAGCGGCCAAAGACGGTAGCCAGGGGTGCGAGCGTTTTTTGCGAGCACCCCTGGTCATCGATGTCGATGCATGTCGTGCCGCGTCAGCGGCACTGGACGTTATCGGACGACTGTGGCTCCACTCCAGTGCCGCTGGCGCGGCACGGAACCATGGCACCTCGTTACCAGGGGTGCTCGCAAAAAGCGCTCGCACCCCTGGCTACCATCCGCTGCCGCTATCGCGGCGTTTGGGCTTCGGCGTTGCGTTTAGTCAGCGCGTATAGGCATCCTGCCTGCTCCCGACGGGCGTCTCGCCCGGCGGTGGGTCCCGGCAAGAGCAGGGTTGAACCTCGAAGCGCGGGTTAGGCGTCGGCGTGTTGGCCCGACATTTTGGAGATGATTTCGTCCCCACCGTCGGGCGAGACCCCCGCCGGGAGCAGGCAGGATGCCCGCTCTCCGCGGGTTCGCCGTCACCGTCACTCAGTCGTTAGACTCCGGCGGCATCCGGACGAAACTCGGCCAGCGGCCCGACTGACTTTCGCATCAGGAACTCGGAGTGTCCGCGCACGAGATAGTCGTCAAGCTCGCCGACCAGCGTGTACCCGAGGCGCTCGTAGAGCTGCCGGGCGCGCGGATTGATCGACGAGACGCAGAGAAACACGTTGGGGAACTCGCGGAAGATGCGCTCCTCGGCGAAGCGGACGAGGCGCGATCCGATCCCGCCGCCCCGAGCGTCCGCGGCGACGCAGACGATCTGGATGTAGCCGACGAACGCCCCTTGCAGCACGAGGATCACGAATCCTCGCGGGATGCCGCCATGGCGTGCCACCCACACTTCTCCGGCTGGATTGGTCACGCGGGCCAGGCATTGCTCGAACGTCCGGCCGAAGAAAATCCACGGTTCGCTCGAGGACATCATCCCGGCGCAGGCGCGGGCCTCGTCGTCGCCGGCAAGCCGTCCGATCTCCATCTCTTCCATTCATGGGCGAGTCTACGCGATGATGCGCATATGAAAAACGCGGGACGGCCCCAGGCCGGCGAATACGGCAGCTACTATCAGAAGTACATCGACCTTGCCAGCGAGGATGACATCGTGGACGCGCTCGACGCGCAGGCACGGGAGACGGCGACGCTGCTCGGCGGCTTGTCGGAAGAGCAGGCGTCTCATCGCTACGCGCCGGACAAGTGGAGCGTCAAGCAACTCGTCGGACACGTCACGGACGCGGAGCGCATCTTCGCCTACCGGGCGCTTTCCATCGCGCGCGGCGAGACCAAGTCGCTGCCTGGGTTCGATCAGGAGCCGTACGTCGTCAACAGCGGCGCCGACGATCGGCCGATGTCCGATCTCGCCGGCGAACTGGCCGCGGTGCGGCGCGCCAACGTGATGATGTTGCAGGCCTTGCCGGAGGAGGCATGGCGCCGCACCGGCACCGCCAGCGACAACCCCATCAGCGTCCGTGCCCTCGCCTACATCATCCTCGGCCACGAGCGTCACCACATGGGCATCGTCCGCGAGCGCTACCTGGACGGCGCGTAGAGCAGGCATCTCTGCCTGCTCCCGGCGGGCGTCCTCGCCCGCCGGTGGTTTCCGTGAGACTTCCGAGTCTTTGATCGCAGGACCGCCCGGAAGCCGCTTCGGGAACCGAAGTGGTGACGCCCTCGGCCCCACCGTCAGGCAAGGACGCCCGCCGGGAGCAGGCGGGACGCCCATACGCGCTAACGTAAACGCAACGCCTAAGGCCAAACGCCGCGATAGCGGCAACGGAAGGTAGCCAGGGGTGCGAGCGCTTTTTGCGAGCACCCCTGGTAACCAGGCGCCATGGTTCTGTGCCGCGCCAGCGGCACTGGAGTGGAGTCACAGTCGTCCGATGACGTCCAGTGCCGCTGACGCGGCACGACATGCATTGACGTCGATGACCAGGGGTGCTCGCAAGAAGCGCTCGCACCCCTGGCTATCGTCTTTGGCCGCTATCGCGGCTATACAGCAGGGATTCTCGGGAGGATGCCAGCGTAAGTTAGCGCGTAGGGGCGAGGACGCCCGCTCTACGCTTTTACACCACGTACCGCATGACGGCCACGTAGTGGCAGGCGCTGCCGCCGATCACGCAGAGGTGCCATATGCCGTGCATGTGCGCGACGCGCTTCGACAGTGCGAAGAAGACGAGGCCGGCGGTGTAGACGGCGCCGCCGGCGGCGATCCAGGTGATCCCATCCGCCGGCATGGCCATCCGCAGCGGCTTGATGGCCACCACGACGAGCCATCCCATCAGGATGTAGAGCACGACCGAGACGGGGCGGTAGCGCCCGTGCAGGAGGGTGTCTTTCAAAACGCCGGCGATGGCCAGAGTCCAGACGGTGCCGAACAGCCACCATCCCCAGCGGCCGCGCAGCGTGACGAGCGTGAGCGGCGTGTACGTGCCGGCGATGAGGAGGTAGATCGCGCAGTGGTCGAAGACGTGAAAGACTGTCTTCGCTTTGCCGCGCAACGAGTGGTAGAGCGTCGAGCTGAGATAGAGCACGATCAGCATCGAGCCGTAGATCGCCACAGCCGTGATCGTGGTGGCGTCGCGCCCGTGCGTGACAGCGGCATGGATGGCGAAGACCGACGCGGTGACCGCCAGCACGCTCCCCGCGATGTGCGTGATGCTGTTGAATCGCTCGCCGGCGTACATGGTGTGTGTCGAGGTAGCGCCGCCGGCTCGGCGGCTGGACTGCCAGCGGCTCGCTGGCGGTTTTGAGAATGTCGCCGGCGAGCCGCCGGCGGTCCAGCCGGCGAGGCCGCCGGCGCTACTCCTCGCTCCTAGAACGGTACCTCGTCGTCGTCTTCCACCTCGCCGCCCGCGGGCGCGCCCGCGGTGGCGGGCTTGCGGGTATAGCCGCCGCCTCCGCTGTAGCCGCCGCCCTCGTCATCGCCCTTCTTGTCGAGCATCTGCATGTCCTTGGCGATGATCTCGGTACGGTACTTCTTCACGCCGGTTTCCTTGTCGTCCCAGCTATCGGTGCGGATCGACCCGTCGATATAGACGAGCTTTCCCTTCCGAAGATACTGGCCGCAGATCTCGGCCAGCTTGCCCCAGGCCACGATGTTGTGCCATTCCGTTCGTTCCTGCTTCTGTCCGTTCTTGTCGGTGAACTTCTCGTCGGTGGCGAGCGAGAACTTCGCCACGCTCGTACCGCTGGGGATGGAGCGGATCTCGGGGTCTTTGCCGAGGCGTCCGACGAGAATGACTCGATTTACTGTTCCTGACATTTGGATTCTCCTGTTCGATTGTTTCAGTCCACATGCGCGCGGACGTGCCGCGCGAGAGATGAGGCTCTCGGGCGTCGTGTGGGTCCGGGTATTTTATCCGAGGGGCGAGAACCTGTGCGTTTTTCTACCGCGAGTAGAATCCGCCGCTGTGAAGTGTGTCATCCAGCGCGTGCGGCGCGCATCCGTGACTGTCGGCGACGAGCTGGTTTCGGAGATCGGAACCGGCCTGCTCGTCCTGGCTGCCGTCGAGAAGGGTGACTCCGAACCGGCCATGCGCGACGCCGCGAAGAAGATCCGCGAGCTGCGCATCTTCAGCGACGACGCGGGGAAGATGAACCGCGACGTGACCGAGGCCGGCGGTGCCATTCTGGCCGTGTCGCAGTTCACGCTGGCGGGCTCCATCGCCCGCGGACGCCGCCCCAGCTTCGACAACGCCGAGGAGCCGGAGCGGGCCCGGACGATGTTCGCGTTGTTCGTCGCGGAGCTGGCATCGACCGGCATCGAGGTGAAGACCGGCCGCTTCCGGGAAATGATGATCGTGGCGTTGGAGAACGACGGGCCGGTTACGTTCGTGTGGCCGTGACGGGCCCTGTGCGCGGCGTCCGGTCCGCACGGTGGATCGTCCGGTCCGCACGGTGAATCGCCCGGTTCCTCGCACTGATTGTCCAGTCCGCACTGTGAACGGTTCAGTACGGGCGGTGAATCGTCCAGTCCGGGGGTGCGCCCGTCCGGTCCCGACCCCCGAAACCTGACGTTCCGGACCCCGAGACCTGACGTCCCAACCCCCGAGATCTGACGTTCCGGACCCCGGGACCTGACGTCCCCACCCCCGAGACCAGACGTTCCGGACCCCGGGACCTGACGTCCCCACCCCTGAGACTAGACGTCCCCACCTCCGAAACCAGACGTTCCGGACCCCGGGACCTGACGTCCCCACCCCCGAGACTAGACGTTCCGGACCCCGGGACCTGACGTTACGCACGCGGAGACCTGACGTTCCGCACCCCGAGACCTGACGTTCCGGATCCCGGGACTTGGCGCACCAGACCCCGAGACCTGTCGTTCCATACCCCGAGACTGACGATTGCCTACCCAAACCTGGATTTCTCACAATCTGATTGAAATCGCCGGCACAGTGTTCATCGAGAGTCCTTCTCCCCACCGCGTTTTTCAGCGGGGGGGAGAAGGTGCCGAAGGCGGATGAGGGGGCTTTGGCTCTTGCAGAGCAGTGGACTACTTTCATGAACGGGAGGGTGGAAACGATTGAAAACAGTCAACTTCGCCGTGAGAACCGCCCCCTCATCCGCCTGTCGGCACCTTCTCCCCCGCAAGAAACCGCGGGGGAGAAGGGCTCTCGACGGGGTACAGAGTGCCGACGATTCCAGTGAGAGTGTGAGAAATGCGGCCTGACGTGCAAACGCACAAATGCCGCCCGTGCCGGCCCGTTTATACTTCGCCGCTCCATGCCTTACGAATCGAAACTGATCGAAGAGAAGTGGCAGCGCGCCTGGGCCGATGCGAAGGTGGCCGAGGTCGATGTCGCCGCGCCCGGCGACAAGTTCTACATGCTCAACATGTTCCCGTACCCCTCGGGTGACCTTCATGTCGGCCACGGCCGGAACTACATCCTGGGCGACGCTCTCTACCGGTACTTCCGCATGCAGGGCCGCGCCGCGCTCAACCCCATGGGATGGGACGCCTTCGGTCTGCCCGCCGAGAACGCCGCCATCAAACGCGGCATCCATCCGCGGCAGTGGACGCTCTCGAACATCGAGCGGGAGAAGAAGCAGTTTCTCCGCTGGGGCATCCTTTACGACTGGTCGAAAGAGCTGGCCTCGTGCGACCCGGAGTACTACCGTTGGAACCAATGGCTCTTCCTGAAGTTGTATGAACGGGGCCTGGCCTATCGCGCCAAGGCGCCGGTCAACTGGTGCCCGTCCGACCAGACCGTGCTCGCCAACGAACAGGTCATCGACGGGCGCTGCGAACGATGCAGCACCATCGTCGTGCAGCGCGACCTCGAGCAGTGGTTCCTGAAGATCACCGACTACGCCGACCGGCTCGACGAGGGCCTCGACACGCTGGAGCACTGGCCGGAAAAGGTGAAGCTGATGCAGCGCAACTGGATCGGCCGCTCCGTCGGCGCCGACGTCGAGTTCGCGGTGCCGTCGTTAGGAAAAACGCTGCGCATCTTCACCACGCGTCCCGACACGATCTACGGCGCGACGTTCATGGTCCTGGCGCCGGAACATCCCGACGTCGCGGCGCTCATCGCCGATAATCCGGAGCGCGCGGAGATCGAGCAGTGGATCGCCGGCGTGCGCAATCAGTCGAACCTGGAGCGGCAGGAGGCGGGGAAGGAAGGGCGCTTCACCGGGAAGACGGCCACGAATCCATTTACGCACGAAGAGATCCCCATCTGGCTCGGCAACTTCGTGCTGATGCAGTACGGAACAGGCGCGATCATGGCCGTGCCCGGGCACGACCAGCGCGACTTCGAGTTCGCGAAGCAGTACGGACTGCCGATTCGAATGGTAGTCGCCCCGGTGACCAGGGAAGTGCCGAACGTGGATAACCTCACCGAAGCGTTTGTGGTGAAGGACGAGTTCGCGATGGCAATCGATTCCGGAGTCATCTCCGGCATGCCCACACCAAGAGCCATCGAACGCATCATCGAAGAGATCGAGCGGCTGGTCATCGGCAGGAAGATGGTCCGCTATCGCCTGCGCGACTGGCTCATCTCCCGGCAACGCTATTGGGGGACGCCGATCCCGATGATCTTCTGCGACCGCGACGGCATCGTTCCTGTTCCGGAGGAGCAACTGCCGGTCGAACTGCCGCTCGATGTCCCCTTTACCGGGCGCGAGGGGAACCCGCTGGCAAAGGATGAACGCTTCGTCAACACGACCTGCCCTCGTTGTCAGGGTCCCGCGCGGCGCGAGACCGACACGATGGACACATTCGTCGATTCGTCGTGGTACTACGCCCGTTTCATCTCCGCGAAGGACGGTACGAAGATCTTCGACTCGGCGCTGGCCAACCGCTGGCTGCCGGTCGATCAGTACATCGGCGGCATCGAGCACGCCATCCTCCATCTGCTCTACGCGCGCTTCATCTGCCGCACGCTGCACGACATGGGGTTGCTGGACTACGAAGAGCCGTTCACGCGCCTCTTCAATCAGGGGATGATCACGAAGGAGGGTTACCGCGACGCCGAGCTGGGGACGTGGGTGTCGATCGCCGACGTCGAATGGGTCGATGGGAAGCCTGTGCACAAAGGGACAGGCAAGGCTCTCATCGCCGAGACCAGCAAGATGTCGAAGTCGCACTTCAACGTCGTTCCGCCGGATGAGCTGATCGAAAAATATGGCGCCGACACGGAGCGCGTCTACACTCTCTTCATCGCGCCGCCGGAGAAAGAGGCGGAGTGGTCGGACGATGCCGTCAACGGCGCGTCGCGCTTCCTCAATCGAGTCTGGCACATGGGCGAGCAGGTTCTGGCACTCGACGGCCGATCGTCTTCCGACCGCGAGGCGGTCGCCGAGCGAGTCGCCGCGGTTTTGGTCGGACCGTCGCGTCATCCACTGACGCGCAAGACGCATCAGACGATCGATGCCGTCACGCGGCGCTTCGACCGTTTCGAGTTCAACACGGCCATCTCTGGCCTCATGGAGCTGTCGAACGCCATCGGCGATGCGCTGGCCTCCGGCGATACCGATGCGGGCACGCTCCGCGAGTCCTACACGACGCTGCTCAAGCTCCTCCATCCCTTCGCGCCGCACATCACCGAGGAGCTGTGGAGCATGTTCGGCAACGAGGGCTTCATCCTCACATCGTCCTGGCCGAAAGCCGATCCGGCGCTGATGGTCGAGGATGTCGTCACCATCGTCGTGCAGGTCAACGGCAAGCTGCGCGGACAGGTGGAGGTCCCGAACCCGCCAGAGAAGGACGTCGTGTTGGCAGCTATTCGTGGCAACGGAAAAGTCCAGCAGTGGATCTCGGGGAAAGAGGTCGTGAAAGAGGTCTACGTACCGGGCAAGCTGGTGAACATCGTGGTGAAGGGGTAGTTTCGTAACGCGCGAAGCGCCGCAAAGCGTAGCGCCGGCGGCCCGCCGGCTGGACCGCCGCCGGCTCGGCGGCGATAAACAGGCCGCCAGCGAGCCGCTGGCGGTCCAGCCGCCGAGCCGCCGGCGCTACGTGTTACCTTTCGTCCTATGAAACGTCTCGTCCTCCTGTTCGTGCCGATGCTGCTCGCGTCCTGCGGCTATACGTTGGTCGGCAAAGCCAACAACCTGCTCGCACCGACGGTCCACACAGTTCAGGTGCCGGCATTTGTCAACAAGACGACACGCGTCGAGCTCGAACAGCGGGTGACGGAGTCGGTGGCGGAGGAGTTCGTCTCGCGCGGCCGCCTCAAACTGGTCAACGCCCCGGCGGAGGCGGACGTCATCCTCCACGGGGAGATCGACTCCTTCGGCATCTATCCCGTCTCCTTCAACGCCCAGGGTCTGGCCACGCAATACCAGGTATCGATCACGGCCAAGATCGAGCTGGTCGACCATCGCGCCGACGACAAGGTGCTCTGGAAGAACGATCAGTACCGCTTCGCCGAGAACTATCAGGTCAACGCCACGTCGACCGACGCCCTGACCCAGGAGACGCGCGCCATCAACGAGATCGCACTCCGCTTCGCCGAGTCGCTGGTGACGAATTTGCTGGAAGGATTCTGAGGCGCGCGCTCCGCGCGCGTTGTCGGTTGTCGGTTGAGTTGGCTCTGGCGTGTTCTTGAGCGCTCGTCCACGCGCGCCGCAGCGCGCAGACAACCGACAACCGACAACGCGCCGCAGGCGCATGTTACGATTACCCCCATTCCAACCAGGAGCTTTGAACGATGTCCATACTCAGAACGCTATTCACCTCGGAATCAGTCACCGAGGGTCACCCGGACAAGATTGCAGACCAGATTTCGGACGCGATTCTCGACGCCGTGATCGCCGAAGACCCGACCGGCCGCGTGGCCTGTGAAACGCTCGTCACCACCGGCCTGGCCATGATCTCCGGCGAGATCACCACCAGGACCTATGTCGACTTCCCCTCGATCGTGCGCAACACCATCAAGGAGATCGGTTACACGCGGGCCAAGTACGGCTTCGACAGCGAGACCTGCGCCGTCGTCTCCTCCATCGATCCGCAGTCTCCGGACATCGCCCAGGGCGTCGACACCGGCGGCGCGGGAGATCAGGGCCTGATGTTCGGCTTTGCCTGCCGCGAGACGCCGGAGCTGATGCCGCTGCCGATCATGCTCGCCCATAAACTGGCGCGCCGGCTGGCCGAGGCGCGCAAGTCGAATGAGCTCGACTTCCTCCGCCCGGACGGCAAGTCGCAGGTGACCATCGAATACGAGGGAAAACGCCCCATCCGCGCCGCGGCCATCGTCATCTCCACCCAGCATTCGCCGAGCATTAGCCACGGCGACCTGAGCGACGCCATCATCGAGACGATCATCAAGCCTGTCGTCCCCCCCGAGCTGCTCGACGACCGTACCAAGTTTCACATCAACCCCACCGGCCGCTTCGTCACCGGCGGTCCGCAGGGCGACACCGGCCTGACGGGCCGCAAGATCATCGTCGACACGTATGGGGGACGCGGCCGTCACGGCGGCGGCGCGTTCTCGGGCAAAGACCCCACGAAGGTCGACCGCTCGGCCTGCTACATGGCCCGCTACATCGCCAAGAACATCGTGGCCTCGGGGCTCGCCGACGAAGTGGAAGTGCAGCTTGCTTACGCCATCGGCGTGGCCGATCCGGTATCGGTCTATGTCGATACCTTCGGCACCGAGCGCGTCGCGCAGGAGATGATCGTCGACCTGGTCCGCGAGAACTTCCTGATGACGCCGCGCGGCATCATCGATTCACTCAAGCTGCGCAGGCCGATCTTCAAGAGGACTGCCGCCTACGGCCACTTCGGCCGCACCGAGCCCGAATTCACCTGGGAAGCCACCGACGTAGCGGAGACGCTGCGCCGGGCGGCAGGGGTGGGGGCGGAAGCAGTCACGGTGTAGGCGCTTCGCGCGTTGTCGGTTGTCGGTTGTCTCGTTGTCAAAGACGGGCGACGGGGAACCACGTGTAGCGGTCCCGACAACCGATAACCGACAACGCCCGCGCAAGCGGCGCAATAAACACGAAGCGCGTCGACCCCTCAGGGATTATCGACGCGCTCTTACGTTCGCCAGCGTCCCCGATCGACTCGGGTTGATCGTGTGCATAGCGTGAAGCGTGCCAGACGCGGGAATCACAGCACGCCGCACGTTCGATAGAGATCGACGTGGGCCGCCGCCGCATCGGCCGGCGAGGCGACCGTGTGCGGGATCGCGGCCGTGATCCGGCCGGCCGTCCAATCGTCGATGATCCGCGCCAGTCCTGCAACGCCGCCCTCGAGCGGCGCGAGAAAGCCGCCGCCCTGGCCACGGATGCGCTCTGCCTGTGCGCCGAGGTCGAAGGCGGCAACCGCCGCTCCGGCGAGCCACGCCTCGGATAGCACGAGGCTGTACGTCTCCGGCCAGAGCGAAGGGAGCACGACCAGACCGATGCCGTGGCGCGCGAGCAGATGGGGGAGGGTGCCGCCGCGGTAGTAACCGTGAATAGTGATGTTCGGAATGCGCCGCATCGCGCGGAGCAGATCCTCATCCCCGCCGCCGAAGACGTGTACCTCGACATTGCCGAGAAGGCGGGCCAACTCGGGTAGCAGGTGGGCGCCCTTGTGAACCTTCACGCTGCCGGCGTAGGCGATCGCGCGGCCTGCTCCGCTGGAATGAACCGGACGCACCGGTGCGGCAACACCCGGCTCGATGACCTCCCCGGCCAAGTCCGGCAGCGAGAAGAGCTGCCGGTGCTGCTCGAGGAGAAATCGCGAAGGGAAGATTGCTCCCGTGGCAGACGAGAGCAGCTTCCGGCCCAACGTGCGGCGCGCGAGTTGGGAATCCTTCCGGACGTCCCAGGTCTGCCGCAGACAGCGCTCGCAGCGATCGAGGTCCTGCGAATAGAAGCAGAAGCGTTCCATCGGCTCCTCGACCAGATGCGGTCGCGCGCAGAAGAGGGAAAAGTCATGAACGCTGAGGATGACTCTGATCCCCGACTCGATGAGGCGCGTCACGGTGTCGAAGGGGACGTCATGCACCCCTTCGAAATGAACCGACCGCGCGCAGGTGAGGGCAAGCGCTTCGCGAATGCCTGTCTCGAGATCCCTGGCGATCCGCCGCGTATGGGGCCGCGGCGTTGACAGCTCGAGAACACCGGGCGCGAGGAGCGCGACAGGACGGAGATTCCGCTCGACGTCCAGGCGGGCAGCGAGTTGCGTTTGCACGCCGCCCAGCCGCAAGGCAGTGCCCGATGCCGCGACGTTCAGAATCGAGGCATCGCCGGCTCCGGCAAAGGCTCCGCGCGCGCGCAGCGCCGCGGCGTGCAACGCGTCGCCGATCCGCTCGTTCGCTCTGCGAAGAGCGGAGGCGAGTCCTTCGCCGCGAATGACTGTCCCGATCGTGCGGATCATCGTTTGTGTTCCGCCAGCACCGCGTCATACACCGCTTCGATCTCGGCCGCGTGGACGTCGTTGCGCTTCGGCAGGGGCAGACGCTCCGACCAGCGATCGATGATGCGCGGATCGTCGACGACACGCCGCAAAAGGTGGCGGAGTGCCGCGGCGTCGCCGGCCGGGAAGAGCGCGCCACACTCTCCCGCGGCGAACATCTCGGAGAGCGCGCCGCCTTCCGATGCGATCACCGGAACTCCGCAGGTCATGGCCTCGCGCGCGGCCAGGCCGAACGACTCCAATCCAATGGAGGGGACGAGCAGGACGTCCATCGAGGCGAAGACGCGCGGCTTTTCATCCTCACGGAAACGACCCTCGAAGATGACTGAGGCGTTGCCGCCCCGCTCCAGATTGTGAACGTAGTCAGGGAAAGCCGTGGCATCGCCCCAGATGTGCAGCGAGGCCTGCGATGGATCGAGCGCGCGCATCGCTTCGACGGCGATGTGAACACCCTTGTGCGGAGCGATGGAGCCTACGTAGCCGAATCGGATCGGCCGCTGCGCCCGCTCCCGCGGCTGGCGCGGAATGTCGACGCTGACGCCGTAGGGGATCACGTGAAACGGCTTCGACGGCGGGATCACTCCGGCGCGCACGTAGTCGTCGCGAATGGCATTCGAGCCGGCCACATAGGCGTCGCAGGCGCGGATCGCGGCGTGCGCGGCCGATCGCCGGGCAAGGTGCAGCAGGCGATTGGTCACGCCGGCCGGGGCGATCTTCGTCAGCGTGGCGCAGCGCGCGCACTTCGCTGCGGCCGGTCCGGTGCAGCGGTTGCCGTCCCGGTCGAAGAGGTTCACGCGCGCACAGAGAAACCACCAGTCCTGAATCTGCAGCACGATCGGGATGCCGAGCCGCCTGGCCACTCCCGCCAACGAGAATGCGTGCCCGGCCAGGTGATGGATGTGCAGCAGATCGGGGCGCTCGTCTTTCAGGAAGCGCGTGAAGTCGCGCTCGATCAGCGAATCGTGGATCGCGTTCCTTCGAAACGGATTCCGCGCCGTGAAGTTGTTCGTGATCAGCCGCACCCGCACGCCGTCGTCGAACAGCTCCAGCGCTTCGCCATGTTCGCGCGTCGGATCGGCGCCGCGCACGTAGGCCGCCACGTGATGAGTCGCCTTCTGCCGGTGTGCGAGCCAGTAGGCATAGAGCTCGGTGCCGGCCTGCTGGAACGGAGGCCAGCCGTGGACGAGATGGACGACGCGCCGCTGGCGGGCGTTTGTTTCTCCGAGCGCGGAACGAATCCGGGCGCGTACCGCCGCCAGCGGATCGAGGCGGATGAATTCCGCGATCGTGGCCTCGTAGCGGGGATGCAGCCGTCGCAGCGTGGCCCGAGCCTGCCGTCTCAGTTCGAATCGTGAGGACCCGAAGCTGCCGGCACCGGCGTGGTAGATGAACGTGGCATCGTCGGCGATGTGAAGCCAGCCGCGCGCCAGGGCGCGCAGACAGAGATCGTTCTCTTCTCCGTAGCCGAGTCCGAAGCGCGCGGCATCGAAGCAGCCGATGTCATCGAGAAGCGCCCGGCGGATATAGAGACAAGACCCGACACCGGTCGGGAGACGCGGGTAGCTGCGCGCCGATGCCGTTTCCACGACGGTCCCAAATGAGACGGCGTCGAACCCCGCCGGCAGAAGGTTCTCATCCCAGCCCTGTGGAACGGAGCAGATCGTGGCGTGATTCGAGAGCGGCGTGACCGTTCCGATGTCTCCGGAGCTGTATGCGGCGTCGATGAGTTTCTCGATCCAGCGGGGCGTGACGATCGTGTCGCTGTTGAGCAGGACGACATCCGCCGTCGAGTCGTTCATCCCGAGGTTCGCCGCGACAACGAAGCCGCTCCTCCGCTCGTTCCGGAGCACGCGCACCGACTCTGAATGTGCGGACGCGAAGCTTGTGACGATCGATTCCACTGCCTCGTCCTGCGGCCCGTCGACGACGAGCACGACGCGATGGCGAGCCAGATCGGTCTCGCGGGCGACACTATCGAGGCAGGCCTGAAGCTCCGTGGCGGCACCGTAGACCGTAATGACGACATCGACCGTGCCAGGCCGCTCCGCCGCCTCCCTGCCCGCGCCGCGCGTCCAGTCGAGCGGCCGGCGGCCGGCGATGCGGTGAATCAAGCGGCGCACATTCACTGCCGCGATTCTAGTCCGGCGCACGGAGGCGGCGGGTAGGGTCGCGACCGGTCATCAAAGCTGTCATCCTGAGGCTGCCGCAGCCGCGCCCTTAATGTTGGTGCGTGCTGAGATCAAAGGTCGCGGCGGAGGACGCCGAAGGACCCCCTTCGTGCTTGCATCGAGCGATTACCGCCGCCCGACCCGGCAAGCGCGCAGGGGGTCCTTCGGCGTCCTCCGCCGCGACGTTTAATTTGCGCTATCACCAACGCCATAGGCGCGGCTGCGGCAGCCTCAGGATGACAGTTGGATGACAGCTCAACGCTCGCCCGATGTCACTCCCGCAACCGCCAGAGCTTGGCCCCCGCATCCGCGTAAACGAGCTCGAATCGCGGCTCCGCGGGGAGACGCTGCCACTGAACCGGACAGTGGGCCGACACGAGCAGATAGCGGATCCGAAGCCGTTCCAACGATCGCCACAACGCCTCGGCGTCGGCGCTCCCGCCGAGGATCGTCTGATTCGCGAACGGGCCCGTGACGTCGCCGAGCAACTCCTCGCCTCCGAAGTACTTCAACTGCTCCGCGCCGCACTCGTAGATCCGTCCCGGTCCGCGGTGCTCGAGCGCGCGGTACTCCGGAACGTGCGCCTCCAGATACTGCTGCCGTTGCGTTGCGGCGACCGGCGGAGGACCCTGGCGCGCCATGCGGTATCCGGCATAGGCCACGCCCGGTGCGATCGATAGCAGAGACAGCGCGATGACCATCTTCCTCCGCATCATCGGCACGACGCTGGTCGCGGCGGTGATGCTGACCAGCGGAAGCAGCGGTAGCAGATAACGGGAGTCCTGGGGCAGGAAGGTGAAGATGGCGATGTACCCCGCGCAGATTGCCGAAAGGAATGCAGCGCGGCGATCGCGCGTCGCCGCAATCACCGTGATCAACATCGCCACGGCGAACAGCGGCGAGTACGGCGGCTGGAAGTTGACGCGCCCGCGGGCGAAGGTGATGTCCCAGAAGAGGCGCAGGGCGTTCACGATGCGCACGGACGGCGCGATCGCCGCCGGCAGCGACATCGTCCACGCGCTCGTTCCGAACACCCTCGGCATAAAGGGAAAAACCGGATTGCCCGTGAGCGCGAGGATACGGGCGTACATCGGAACCACAGCGACCGCAAATGTGCCGGCGAATAGGGGAATCATGCGCCGGCGGTTCGTGCCGAAAAGCAACAGGTACAGGAGCGCGGCCACGGCGAAGTACCAGCCGAGGTACTTCACGCTGCACGCCGTACCGAGGAGAAACCCGGCCGCGGCGGCGTTGCGGTTCAAACAATAGACGCCTGCGGCGACGAAGAGGGCCAAAGCCGCCTCGGCATAGGTGATCGTGGCCATCTGCACGACGATCGGATTGCCGAGGAAGAGCGCGGCCGCGAGAAAGCCGGCCAGCCGCTGCGACGGCCATTCGATCATCAGCCCTGCCAGGATCAGCACCTCGGCCAGCGCGACGAGGTGCGTTGCCGTGTCGCCCGCCAGCAGAAAAGCCGGCACGCAAAGCAACTCGTGGATCCGCGGGAACACCGGCAAGCGCATGTCCGTCAGGAATCCGATCGAGCCGGAACGCGCGATCGCCGCGACGAATGGCAGATGGTAGAGAGTCTCGTCGAACGCGATCGGCGGATAGAGTGCGAGCAGGAAGAGGGGAAGGGTAAAGAGGGCCATTAGTAGCGCCGGCCGCTGGCCGGCCGGACCGCTGCCGGCTCGGCGGCGGTTTGACTCGCCGGCGAGCCGCCGGCGATCCAGCCGGCGAGCCGCCGGCGCTACGATGGCGATCGCCGCTACGATCACGATTGCTCCGAACGCGCAGATGCTCCACGTCCGGAGCGCGCCGATCGTCCCGAGGACGACGAAGACCTGCCCGGCCACAGCCATCCCCATCGCCGCCCGCAGAGCGAGCGACGATTGCGATCCCAGCACGAGCGTCCCTGCCGCTGCAGCGACCACGAGCAGGAGCGCTAGCACCGCAGCGTGTTCGATGATGAAGACCAAGGCGTTGATGATCGCATGTCGCCGTAAACGTAGCGCCGGCCGCTGGCCGGCTGTACCGCCGCCGGCTCGGCGGCGATTGCGCGATAAGGTATTGGCCGCATGCCCGACCTCTCCATCGTCATCCCGACGTTCAACACGGCGTCGATGACGTTGCGCTGCTGCCGCGCCGTGCTGGCCTCGATGCCGGATGCGGCCGAGGTCATCGTCGTCGACGACGGATCGAGCGACGGAACCGCGGAGCTGCTCGCGCGCGAGGTGCCATCCGTCCAGGTCGTGAGGCTCGAATCGAACCGCGGCTTTGCGCCGGCGGCGAATCGCGGCGTCGCCGCCACCCGCGGCCGCATCATCGTGCTGCTCAACAGCGACGCGATCGTGGAAGAGGGGGCGCTGCAGGCCATCCTGTCTGCGTTCGACGCTGACCCCATCCTCGGCGTGGCCGGCGGGCGGCTCCTCAACGAAGACGGGAGTCCGCAATGGAGCGGCGGCCGGACACCCACCCTGGCCTGGATGATCGGCGTCGTCAGCGGAGCCGGCCATCTGGCGCGTTTCTTCCGGTCCCCTGGGTCTCGGAGAAAGCACAGACAGGAGTGTCTGTGCCACAAACGATCGCCGATGTGGCACGGACAGGAGTGTCTGTGCCACAAACGACCGCCTATGTGGCACAGACACTCTTGTCTGTGCTCACAGCGCGACATCGATTGGGTCAGCGGCGCCGCGATGGCCATTCGGCGTGAGGTCTGGGAAGCGGCCGGCCCGCTCGACGAGCGCTACCGCTTCTACTGCCAGGACATCGATCTCTGCCTTCGCGCCCGCAAAGCCGGATGGCGGGTCGCGGTTGTCGAGAACGCGCGCGTGGTCCACGCCATCGGCGGAACGGTCGCGGGCGACAACAAGCTGCATCACGACCCCGAAAAGCTCTGGTCCGACCTCCTCGATTGGGGAACCGCGCACTACGGGCGGCGATGGTCGGTCGTCGCCCGGCCGGCGCTGGTTCTCGTGGCATGGCTGCGAATCGCCTGGAGCAGCGTCTTCCGCCGTGGTGAGACGGGTGTGCTCGTGCGCGCCGCGCGCAGCCTGCTGGAGCGAACGTAGGTCGGACTCTCCAGTCCGATCGGGACGCCCGCTCTACGCCGCGAGTTCGATTGCGGACGGCGCGGTCGTCAAGACATCAGACGAGAGTCATCTAATGCCGCACCGCCCTCCGGCGCGGAACACCCGCTGACTCGGGGTAATACACCATCACGTACAGATCGTTTCCCACCACGTCCGTCCCCGTGAAGCCGTTGCCGAACGAAAAGCTCCAGCCGAAACCGGGAGCTGGCGGGGCGGATTGACAGAGGATCTGGCTGCCTGGCGCCGCCGTGCACGACCAGTAGAGATATGGCTGCACATCGCTGAAGGGGCCGACGTTGACATTCGGCGTCGGGACCGCGGGAGCTCCCTGGCTCAGGTGGAGCTGGCTGTAGAACAGATGTCCCATCGGACTTCCCGTGCAGTCAAAGCCGAAGTTCTGAAGACTGCACGCCGCGTCGATCGATGCGGTCGGCGGCAACTGCCAGTTCGATTGACCGAGGTAGTGGGCGGCGTTCATGCCGTTGATCCAGTTCTCCGCCGTCGTGTGCGACATGGAGCCATCGGTGGGGATGCAAAGAGTGCCGTCCCCGTTGACGCACTGGGCGCCGAATGTCTGAGTCTTCGCAAGATCGGCGTTCGCCAGCCAGGTGACGTCGGCCACCGGATCGTAGACTGTCTGCCCGTCCGCGCTGACCTGCAGACCATTGCCGGTCGCGGGCGGAGTGCCGGGGAGTTTGCCCGGGATCATCGGCAGGGCATACATATAGTGTTTATCGACATTCGATCCCTCCCATCCGGTGTTGAACGAGAAGGCGAGAAAACCCTTGGATGAATCCACGTTGCTCGTGTCGGACCAGTAGAGATACGGCTGAAAACCAGTGAAAGGGCCGGTCGCTGTGCTGGGGATGGGCACTGCCGTGTTGGGAAACAGAAGGCCCAACGACTCGTAATACAGCGACCCCATCGCGCTGTTCAGGCAACCTTTCCCGAAGGAGTCGCCATTCGGTCCGGTCGAACCGCACGTCGGATCGGTCACAGGCGTGGCGGGAAGCTGCCAGTTGTTGTGTCCCAGGTAGCCGGCGCCGCCGTTCATGGCATTCAGAACCGCGACCCATTGAAGCGCGGTCGGATAATCCATCGAACCGTTCGGAGTGATCTTGGCGAGACCGAACCTTCCCGCGGCCGTGCCCGCCAGATTGGCGTTCGTCAGCCACGACACGTGCAGGACGGTGTCGTGGACGGTCAATCCGTCCGCGCTGGGGATCAGCTCGGCATCGGCCGTTGGCACCGCCGGCACACTGGAGGCCAGTGCCAGTAACAAGACCGCGATTCTGGTCAGTTTCATCGGCAGCGCCTCCGGAACGGCACGACGCCAATGGGCATGTCTGGGGTCAGAGCTTCGGTCATCTGCGTACGCGACAGGAGCGCGCTCGCGCGCTCCACGAATCGTAGATCAGATGGCGCCGATCCCCACTTGTTTACAAGCCGAGGAGATTCCGAGCCGTGCAACCCTCCGCCAGCCGATGGTCGCCGCTACTGCTTGATCAGCGTCCCCACCGTCACGTGCGGCCAATCGATCCCGAAGAAATGGAGGATGATCGTCTGCGAATACTGGAGCTGCATGAACGGGGTGCCGCCCGGCTGTTCCACCGTCTCAATCCAGAAGGTGGCGTCGAGTTTCGTCGCCTTCGCATTGACCGTGATGAACGGGATGTTGAGGATGCCGCTGTCCACCGCCGTCGAGCTGACTTGCAGCACGACCGTGCTGCTGATGGTCTGCCCCTGGATCGCGTTCGTGAGCGCGGCGTTCGGGTTCTGAATATCGAAGCCGGGCGGCAGAGGCGTCGTGCCATAGGGCTCCAGGTACTTCCGCGTGACACCCGCACCGGTTGGCGTCGGGTCGACGGAGGGGATCACCGGTGCCCCTTGCACCGTGGAGCCGAGGCCTTGTGCGAGCACCGAGTCTCCGTGCGGAATCGTAGCCAGCCGGACGATCGTGCTCGGGTTCTGAGGAAGGACCGTTTTGGGAACGTTGATCCAGATCCCCGGCTCGATGTGCAGTGCCGCCTTGGTCTGGCTGTCGCTGACCTGCTGCAGATAGGTCAGCCCGTGGAGGAAGATATCTTCCTGCTCCGAGCCGCGGTTCGGAACGGCTCCCCCGATCGGGCTGAACGTCATGTGATCGCTCGTGGCGTTGAGGATCAGGCGGAACAGTGCGGCCTGGGCAGGAACGGCGATCAGGTTGTATCCACTGCCAACCCATGTTCCCGCCAACCCCGCGAGTGGCCCGAGATCCGATATAACGATGGGTGGAGTGGCACTGGCCCGAAGGGCGTTTGAAGTGGTCATGGCTCTCTCTCCTGGTAGTTAGACGAAGTCAGCCTGGTGAATGTGATTCTTTTCTGAGCGAGGCGGATGCAAGCCGCTCTCGGAGCGCCCGTCATCAGAATCGCTTCACGGCGGGAATGCCTCTCACCATGAGCAGGCAGGTTGATCGCCCTTGACCGGGGAAGTGCCCTCACGCTATCTTCCGCGTCCCCACCACTCTGGCGCATTCGTCTAGGGGTCCAGGACGCCGCCCTCTCACGGCGGTAACACGGGTTCAAATCCCGTATGCGCTACCAACCCTTCAGTCGGCTCGCAAATCGGCGCTAACTCGCTGAAAACCAAGTTGGTTCGACTAGTTCCAAATGATTCGCCGTCGAAGTGAACGCCGTTTGGAAACAGCACGTCCTGAATCCTGCGCTTCAGGTCTGGTGAAGACGAAGCACGACGGAGGCTGCGCCTACCACGTGACAACCGGATTAAGCTGTCAGCGGGAGGACTGAACCGCCACGCTGCATTTGGAAGGCCCACTCCTCCGCCTCCCTCTCCATCGATCCTTCCCGTCCTCGGGTCGATCCACTCTGCGGGCCGGCGACCATTCCCGGGAACCAAGTAGAAGCATCGTTCACCATTTCCCCACGGATCGATTGTTTCGGACTGGCGCTCCCGGTGGTCGACCGAGTGCCGTCTCTCCGCAGCCATTGCATCGCTCGAGCGGGAGCGCATACGAACTGCACCACTGACAACGATCCGCCGCCGGTTGTACACAGCCGATCTCCGCCAGTCGAAGGTCCTTCCCCTCGCAATCGGGATTGAGGCAAGCGCTGACGGGAAAGCACCACGAACGAGCAAGTGCAGCCGATGGGCGAGAAATGGCGGCTCCGACGACGACCGCCTTGCGGCTGCTAAGAGACGAAGAAGTGCCGTCGCCGTTAGCCGCCGGTCGTGCACGCCGGCACTTTCAGCAAAGAGGTGATCGGCGAGCTCGCTCAGCCAGCTTCGGCTTCGGATCGGAGCACAGGAACTCACGAGTCCTGAGCGCCACCGGGCTTTGATCGCCTCGCCCCCAAACTGGACGAGTCCATGCACGACCTCTGGTGTGAAGCGCGTGATCTCGTCCCGGTGATACTCGCGCGTCAACGATGGCCGCCCCAGCAGCGCGAACGCCGCCAGGCCAACGAGCACGGCGGCGATCAGGATCAGTAACGTCCTGCGTATTGACCGGAATCCACGCGACGGTGCGGATGCGCTTGTTGATCGACGCCGACCGGCGGGCGAGCGCGGACACGATCCATCGCCAGTTCATGGCGATGTGCAGTCCGACGGCGAGCTTGGTGAAATTCAGCGCCTGGTTGTGCAACGCGCGCCAGCTCCCGTCCTCGATCGTGTGCAACCCGAGCAGCGGAAGAGCAACCCTGGAGATCACCAGACCGGAGACGATCTCGATCACGGTGAGCACAAACAGCGCGGTGTTGATCAGCACGTTGATCCGCGTCCGCGTGGTGCGGGAAGGAAGCGACCGCAGGGTCGCGACGATCCATCGCCAGGAGAGGAGCACGTGGATCAGCACCGGGGCGCAGAAGGAGATCCCGATCCATTCGTGGATCGGAAGCCCCGTCATGCGTGGGGCCAGGAGCAGCAGGAGCGCCGCGAGGAGAGCGCTGTCGAGCCAGAAGACGAGGGGGAGGCGTCTGAGGATCCCGCTCGTTGTGTCCATTCGCGTGGAGATACGGTACGACAGATCGGAGGTTGCTTCGGAGCGGTTGATCCGCGGGATCGATCGATTTAACCTGGATTTCTCACCATCTGAGTGGAATCGCAGGCACAGTGTTTAATCGATCGTCCTTCTCCCCACCGCGCTTTTCAGCGCGGGGGAGAAGGCTCTCGACGTTACACAGTGTCTGCGATTCTACACTGTGAGAAACGCCTGCTCCCGATCCCACGCTATTTCTTCTTCTTCCGCGGCCCTTTGCGGCCGAGGTCGCGCTGGAGCTGGCGAAGGGGGAGGGTCAGCTTCCGGTTTCGGGGATCGCGGGCGACCCCTTTGGCGACGGCGTAGGTCTGCAACGCCTTCGCGGCGACGGCGGCCAGCTTCGCGTCGATGGTGTAGGTGAGACTGGCCAGCAGCCGGGCCACCTCGTCCACGACGGAACGGAAGGCGGCTTCGAACTGCAGTGCCGCGGTCGCTTCGCTGGTGTCAAAGGTGCCCGCGGATTGCAGCAGTTCCGACTGATCGACGACGCTGATCATCGAACGGATGAAGTCCCTCGGTACGGTCCGGTGGCCGCGAATGCTTCGTGAGGTGGCCGGATGGGGCCGCATCAGGCCCGGAATCGCCGCCGCGGTGGCGTCGAGTGACGTCTTCACGTTCGCCGCGGCCCGTTCCGCGCTTGTCACGGTGACATGGGTCTCGTTCACAGGGGTCTTTCGCATGTTTTGATCTGCCTCCCACATCTTGAGATCTGGCTGTCAGATATCAATATCTCATACTGTGAGGTTGAAGTCTAACATACAGATCTTAATATCAGAAAGCTCTGATCTAAAGATCTGAATCTTAGATCATAGTATCAAATTATCAGATACGATGATCTGCTCGCCAGACATCATGATGTGCAGCTCAGACAATTGCTGCCTTGACGGACGAGTTTGCAGGTTCTGTGAACCAGCGACGGACCTTAGAGGTCACACCGTTCGCATTACATCGCGCCCGCTTCCTCTACATCCGCGTGCGCGATCCGAACTCTGACGCCCCGCGGGCGATGCCATCGCCGAAGCCGGTCAACGGGAACGTCATGGCGTCGATGGTTTTCCGGTCATGTCGCCCCGGTAGCGGAGTGTGGACTTCCCATTCCCGTCCGCGAGAACGGAGCCGAGGAAGATGTCTCCGCCTGATTCGTCGCGTGTGTTTGCATGAACATACGCGGTCACCGTGCGCGGGTAATTGGCGATCGGCTGTGCCTGCGTCGGTCACATGAGCGTCGCAGCGAGCGACCAGGGCTCGCTGTCATCTCGAACTGCCGATGCCCCCCTTCGACTCGCTACGCTCGCTCAGGCAGGCTCCAGGGGCTGAGGACAGTGAGAGATCCCCAGCCACATGCGGGTTGGATGGCGGGCTCACACCCTCGACCGTGGCCGGGGAGAAAGGCTCATCCGCAGATTACGCAGATGAACGCAGATTGAGGACGGTCTCATCTGCGTCTATCTGCGTCATCTGCGGAGTTGACTTTGACGCTGACGCAAGTGACTAGTCAAAGTAGTCTATCAGCATGCAAGAATATCCAATCTGGCAACTTCACGAGGCGAAAGCGCGCTTCAGCGAGTTGTTCCGCCTCGTGCGTACGGAGGGCCCGCAACGGGTGGTCAAACAACACGGCGAGGCGGTCGTGATCGTGTCGGCCGAAGATTTCGATGGCGCGGACGAAAAGGCTCGGCAGCCGGATTCGCTGCTCGAGTTTTCCCAATCCGCGCCGACCGGTGGGCTGGTGCTCGATCTGAAGCGAAAACGCGACAAGACGAGAAAGATCCGATGGTAGCGATGCACTCCGGTTATCTTCTCGATAGGAACGTCATCTCCGAGCTAATGAGGCCGCAGCCGGCCCGCAGCGGACTCAAGGTGCGGAAGTAACTCGCTTCATTTCCGTGACTTGCGCCAACGACGCAGGCAGAACCCTGGCGCCACGCACCATCGCAACATCATCCCTAAGTTATTGCAAACACGTCGGTTGTGTGATGAGACGATGCTTCGCAGTGGACGCGGTCCCGAATCGCATCGGAGCTGTAAGTCACTCTGAGACAACGACTTGCGCGAGAATGATCCGGGATGGTCGAAGTGCGAAGGTGTGACCCCACCTCAAGGACCCCACCTCAAGTGATCTAAACTTGCACGAGAAATGGTCCGGGTTGATCGAAGTGCCAGGGCATGACCCCACCTGAATTCCCTACCCGTGGCGACACCCTCGAACTACGCAATTTCCCCGGGGGGGTAGGGAAAGTTCTCGCTTTGTCACTCCTACAAGTAAGGGGTCAACGCAAAAATTACCTGGGAGTTAATCTGCGCGCGGAGCGCCTTGGGCGTCTTCGCTCGGAACGTTTCTCACCCGGCAGGTGCTCACGCATCTCAAATTGCAGTCGAGCCCGGACTCACATCACGCGAACCGCGGAGGGATATGGCAAACGACCAGGAGCAACACAACGAACTCCACCAAAAGATCAACCTGAACATCAAGTCGGAGTACGGACGCTTGAGGGCTGTCATGGTTCACCGGCCTGGGCCAGAGATCGATCGCTTGACTCCGTCGAACAAGTATCAGCTCCTCTTCGAGGATATCCCATTTCTGGGGCGAATGCAGAAAGAGCACGATGAGTTCGTGCAACTCATGCGAAATGAGAAGATTGAAGTCTTCTACTTCCATGAACTTCTGCAGCGCATCATCCAGAATGAGCGGGTCTGTCGTAAACTTGTAATGTCATGTTGCAAGTATGGTCAGTATCCGGGTTTGTCGAGCGCCATTCTCGAACACTATTCAATTAATGAAATTGGGAACATCTTGATCGAAGGCATCACCGCACAGGAACTTGAGTCGCGGACCGGCTTCGAGATCGCTCCTCGGATCGCGGTAGACCGCAAAGGCAGAAGAATCGTTCTTGCGAACGAGGACCAATTGGATCCCTTTCTGATCGAACCGCTTCCCAATATGTATTTCATGCGCGATCCAGGGGTGGTTTTCGGTAACGGCTTCATTTCCACAAAGATGCATTTTGACGCGCGGGTTAGGGAGACTGTGCTTTTGCGAGAAGTACTAACGCGCCATTCCCTGTTCGCTGGCACGCCGATCTGGTACGGAGCCGCCAGCGACGAGGATCGACCGTTCACGATCGAGGGCGGAGATGTCATCGTGATCAACGAGAGGGCTATCGCCATCGGCGCAAGTCAACGCACTCGGCCTGAGACGATCCGACGGTTCGCTCAGCGCTTGTTCGAACAGCACCTTGTCGATCGGATATACGAGGTTCCAATACCAGCCGCTCGGGCCTACATGCACCTCGACACGGTCTTCACAATAATTGATCGAGCGAAGGTTGTGACGTATCCTCGCGTGATGGATGAGGTCGTTGGCATCCGCCGATACGAGCCGGTGTATGCGGATGATGATACCGTGGTCGCGATGGGTGTGGAGGAACGGCGATCATTCGTCGACGTGCTCGGCGACGAGTTTGGAGCTAAATTGGAGATTGTGCAGACCGGGGATGGCAGCGACCGTCACGCCGCTCGTGAGCAGGCCTCCGATGGTACGAATGTGTTCGCGATCGCACCCGGTCACGTGATCACCTACGATCGTAACCGGAAGACGAACGACGCGCTGCGAAAAGTGTACGCGAAAGTCTTAGAGTTTGACGGCTCGGAACTGGTTCGCGGTCTTGGTGGGCCGCGGTGTATGACGTTGCCCCTCTATCGAGACGAGGTTGACCATGATTGAACAAGAAAAGCATGTGGTTGTATGCGGTCATGTGAAGCACGGCAAGTCGACGTTCACTGGTCGACTTCTTGTAGAGACCGGTGCGATCGGTCCGGCCGAGGTCGATCGTATCTGGCAGGAGGCACAACTCCAGCCCGCCTATTTAGAACGTCCTAAAGACTATAACAAATATCAAGCCATTACGCTACGTCATCGGGGAGCCACATTCAATAGCCCGGGTGTATTGAACGACCAAAGTCGCACGGTCTTCCCGGCACGTGGGCGCATTCTAACCAATCGTGGCCCGTTTACTCTCATTGACAATCCGGGTCATCATACCTACATAGACAATATTGTTTACGGAATCTATCTCGCCGATTCTGCGATAATAGTGGTCGGCGCAAATGATGGGGTAGCAGAAGGTACTGAGCGCGTGGCGCGCATTCTCGAAGGTTTGAAAGTTCCTGTGCTTGGCGTGTGCATCACGAAGATGGACATGGTTAACTATTCGCCAGCGCGTTTTGATGAAGTTCGGGCGCAAATCGTTGAATTACTTGAGCACCGGAACCTCACGACGAATGACGGCCCTCCGGTTATTCCGACCTCGTCGTTGGAAGGGGCTGGCTTTGGCTTTGCGCAATGTAAGGGTGACGAGGTGCTTCGGTCTTGGTACAAAGGACCGTCGGTGGCGGATCTGCTGGAGATAGCCGACGACCACGAAGCCCGGCTTGCCCACGGTCAGCTTCGTATCGTTGTCGGAGGTCCATCCGAGGTCCGCTCGCCAGAGGGCGTCGGCACAGTTGTGATCGGAAGTTTGGAGTCTGGCACCGTGACGCCCGGTGATGAGCTCGTGATCGTTCCTGTGCCGGAGCAGGAGCCGAGAACGTTGCGTGTTAAGTCGGTCCGGCGGGCTCGCACCGTTAGTGAGGGACGAACGGAGGACACGGACAGCGTTGGTGCTCGAGCGATTGTGTCACTCGCAATCAAGGGTGTTCAGGCGTCAGACCTGAAGCGAAGTATGCGCCACGGAGCCGTGCTCGGGCGGCCCAGCGACCCACCGCAAACGGCGTATGCCGCCACCTGCAACCTCGTGTTTTTCGAGAATGAGACAGTGTACAGCGATAAGGAGTTTCAATTGCACTGCCACGGCAGTCGCGTGCCGTGTCGGATAGTTAACTTGATGGATGATCGCTCAGGGCTCGACAACAACGCCGAGTACGTGGGTGAGTTTGTGCATGCAAGTATCAATTTCGAGAAGGCGTTTAGCATGGAGCGTGCCGAGGACTTTCCTCGCCTGGCTCGGTTTGTTCTGAGGGAGAAATACAAAATCGTAGCATGCGGCGTGTGCGTTGACTTGTATCAAACGCCTGCTGAACGCAGATTGTTCCGACGTGACGACGCACCGATAACTGCCGTGAGTGGTTAATTAATTGATGGGGTTTGGCATCAGAGAGTGATGGCTGTGATCCGGGGTTTGCAACTTAGCGTTTTGCTCTAAGAGGCGAAGCGCGCAGGCGTTCAGCCTCATTTATGCTGGGTAGAGCTAACGCGGGGCGTCTTGATCTTGTCTCCGTAGACGAGTCGTCGCAGAAAATGTAATACGTAAGCTAGGTTCTCGTGCGAGTCAGGAATTACTATCACGGTGTCATTTCCGGCAACCGTTCCGAGGATTTTCGACTGATCCAGGCTATCAAGGAAGACGCCGACACCCGATGCGTGACCCACGCGAGTTTTGACAACGATGATAGATTCGTTGGCGACTATCGCGGTGATCTCGAGCAGCGCGAGTTCGCGGACGGCAACGGTGCTTTCCTGATTCCGCAGCACGTATCGCAAACCAGCGGCGGTACGTACTCGGGAAGCGCCCAGTGCGGCTAGATCACGGGAGACCGTAGCCTGGGTCACAGTAATGCCGCGTTCTCGTAGGCCAAGCAGGAGTGCCGCCTCGTTTTGCACAACTGTAAGGCTGATCAATTCCTGTAACACGCGGCGTCGCTGTTTGCTGTCTCTCCGCATTCGGTATCTCCTCTCATCGCGTGATAACTTATGCGGGACTCGGCCGCGACGCTAGTCTGGTCGTTCCCGACTTGAGCTTACTTCGGCAGGATTGACTTTAGGTCCGTGTTGTCGAAAACTCCAACCAAGTTCATCACCTTGCATTCCAGCGCGACGGCCAGACGAAGAACGGTCAGAAGGTTCGGGAACTTCGCTCCCGATTCCATCGCACTGACATGCGGCTGGGGGATACCTACCCGCTCTGCGAGCGCCAGCTGACTCAGGCCTCGCTTCAAACGCACTTCGCGAAGGCGCGCTCCGAAGAGCTCGCCGGCTGCAGTTGTGTCCCGTGAGTGCCTCATTTTCCCTTGACAAAGCAGTAGCGTGAATATACGTTTATACAACTAACAGCGAGGAACCCAACCATGCTCGAAGCGGACGTCATCGACCGCATCCGTCACATCTTCCTACAGCCACGGCCGCATGTCAGCATTTCTCAGGCGACGAGACTCCTCGGGTGGACGCATCGGCAGATGTCCGAGGCTATTTCCTGTGGTGACGTTGAGCTGTGGACGACGCCGCTCGGGAAGTGGTTTCCGCGGGCGGAGATGATGGCCAAGGCTCTGGAGATCTGGCCGATGCACGTCATCGAAGGGGCGCTCGGTGACGATGCGGACGGCATCCTGCCGCAGGCAATCCGGTGCGCGGAGCTGCGTGTGCGGCTGCCGCGGCATCACATCGACATGCTGGAGTACCGGGCGGGTCAGCAGGAGACCACCGTCAGCGGTGTGCTGGAGAGGGAGCTGGATGGGATCGCCAGCGCGCACATCGAGGAGCTGTCTGCGGCGCTTCCGGGGTTCGCCGAGGCGATGGCTTGGCCGGCCGGTTGATGAAAAGGCTTATCCGCAGATGGCGCAGATAGAACGCAGATGGAGGACGGTTTTATCTGCGTACATCTGCGTCATCTGCGGATGATCGGCATAGATCTGAGAGATGGCCGGTGAAATCGCAATTTGATCGATCCGGCCGAGAAAGTCTTCTACGGCAAGAGCGTTATCGATGCGCCGCTCCGAGATCAACGCGCCATAGCGAAGTTCGCCGGCGACTACCACGGACGTCATGAGCCGCTCTGACGGGCGCTCGTTGAGCGCGGCAAGCATTCGTTCGTCTCGGGCGATCAGGCGGAAGCAGTGATTCGTATCGAGGAGATACGGCATCAAGAGTGGGCTTTCGATCTCGTCTCGGTCACGATACGAACGATCTCCTCGAGATCTTCGCCGCACCACCCTGGTGCTGATCGAAGTAATGAGGCGGCCGTTGATCGACGGCCTTCAGCCTGGAGAGATCGGGAAGCTTTGGTAACCTGCATGCCTGCGCGCCTGCGCGGGGACTTCGCGGCAGGCTTCTTGTTTCCCCGCTTGGTCTGGTCTCCCTGTCTGCTCCTGGTTTTCAACATGTCCTGGTCAGTTTACTGCCTGACGCTCGTTCGTTGAAGTTGCATTGCGCGGGCGGAGATGATGGCCAAGGCGCTGGAGATCTGGCCGCTGCACCTCATCGAAGAGGCGTTGGGGGACGATGCGGACGGCATCCTGCCGCAGGCGATCCGGAGCGCTGAGCTGCGCGTCCGGCTGCCGCGGCATCACATCGATATGCTGGAGTATCGGGCGGAGCAGCAGGAGACCACCGTCAGCGGCGTGCTGGAGCGGGAGCTGGACGGTATCGCCAGTGCGCACATCAAGGAGCTGTCGGCGGCGCTGCCGGGGTTCGCCGAGGGGATGGCGTGGCCTTGGTGAGTTGCTTGGTTGCAGGGTTGCTGCGTTGCTGGGTCTCGCGGTCTCGGGGTTTCGCGGTCTCGCGGTGATCGGTCTGATCCACGAATCCACGAATCCACTAATCGACTGATCGACTAATCCTTCATCTGCGTCTCATCTGCGTCTCATCTGCGGATGGTCCTCTGGGAGAGCCGCTACACGGAGACTGTCTCAACAAACGAAACTCAAACCCAGTTCTCCAGCTTCAGTCCCGGCACTCTTTCAAATTCGCGCAGGTTGTTGCTGACCAG